>Ga0207076_1050_pt1 | contig 29965 bp, 21 predicted proteins | sample Alteio_BWMinHeat_62_FD_153568 | JGI IMG/M metagenome (GOLD analysis project Ga0207076, IMG submission 153568) | Enriched cells from forest soil in Barre Woods Harvard Forest LTER site, Petersham, Massachusetts, United States -... | ecosystem: Environmental > Terrestrial > Soil > Temperate forest >... | reverse complement strand
ATCAATTTGTATGTAAGCAATACGTTGATTAACGATGGCAATAACAACTACGACCAGCGGTTTTCTACCTTTACGGCTATAAGCCAGGCTAAAAGTGATAGTATTTTAAACCTTCACCAAATAGTTACCCTTAAAACTACAGGCGGCGCATTGCCGCAACAGGATGTGTACTTTAGGGTAGGCGCCAGGATTAATGCGGGCCTTGATGAATATAACTACAATACCCCGGTATTGGTGCCTTATCCTTAATTTTATTGTTTAGGGGAGGGGATAACCCTCCCTTTTTTGACCTTACATCTACCTTAAAAATTTAACAAATTCGCTAAATGAGATTTTTAATTCCCCTATGTTTTACAATGGCCGTTTACTGTACGGCATTTGCTCAAAAGTATAACCCGGCAAATGAGCACCTGCGGCAGAAAACAGCATTTCAAACCAGCGTTCCCTGGATGCCTCAAATTGATGTACGCTCGGATGTAGCCATAGTTTATGGTGTTAATGATAATAACGGGATGAAATTTGAGCAGCGGGTACAATCGTGGCGAGATCGTGGCTATCAAACTGCTTTTATGACGGGCATAGCCTGGGGATCGTACTTTGATTATTTTTTGGGTAAATGGGACGGCCAGAACCATTTGGGCGTGGGCCAGGTAACCAAAAAAGGCGATACCATTTTTCATGGTAAAAATATGCCTTATGTGGTTCCGGTGCAATCGTTTATCGAATACATGAAAACGGCAATCGTAAAAAGAGTTATTGATGCCGGCATCACCACTATATTTTTAGAAGAGCCGGAGTTTTGGGCACGCGCAGGTTACAGCGCACCTTTTAAACAGGAATGGCAAAAGTATTATGGTTTCCCCTGGCGTCCGCAGGATGAATCGCCGGAGAATACTTACCTGTCGAGCAAATTAAAATATCACCTGTATTACGAAGCCATTAAGCAGGTTTCAAATTATGCCAAAGAATATGGCAAGACGAAGGGAGAAAATGTGAAGGTTTATATCGCCACACATTCGCTGGTAAATTATTCCTCGTGGCAAATTGTAAGCCCCGAAGCCAGCCTGGCTTCTTTACCCGGCATTGATGGTTACATAGCACAGGTTTGGACAGGCACCTCCCGCGAGCCTACTTATTTTGATGGCAACAAAAAGGAACGCGTTTTTGAGAATGCGTATTTGGAGTATGGGTCGATGTTGTCGATGACTGCACCTACAGGCAGAAAGCTATTCTTTTTGACCGACCCGATAGAAGACTGGCCGCGCAACTGGGCCGATTACAAAAAGAATTACCAGGCTACTTTTACAGCCGAACTATTATATCCAACCATCGATAATTACGAAGTAATGCCCTGGCCGGAGCGCATCTATACCCACCCATACAAAGTGGCCAACAGCGACTCGATGGTGCTGATCCCTAAATTCTATTCAACCCAGATGCAGGTAATGATCAATGTGCTGAACGATATGCCGGTGTCATCAAATCATGTTAACGGCGTAAATAGTATTGGTGTGCTGATGAGCAATTCGCTGATGTTTCAGCGTTTCCCAACGCATAATGGCTTTGAGGACCCGCAATTCTCCAATTTTTACGGGCAAACTCTACCCCTGGTGAAACGCGGCATCCCGGTGCAAACCGTGCACATGGAAAACCTGCAATACCCCAATACGCTGAGTAAAATTAAGGTGCTGGTGATGAGTTATTCCAACATGAAACCAACTTCGCCCGAAGTGCATAAATATATTGCTGATTGGGTTGAAAAAGGGGGCGTGCTGATTTATTGCGGCAGGGATGACGATCCGTACCAATCGGTAATGGAATGGTGGGATACCAAAGGGAATCATTATAAATCACCGTCTGAGCATTTGTTTAAGCTGCTGCATATCAACCCTGCCTCTGCTCAGCAAAAATTCAGGGCCGGTAAAGGCGCTGTATACATCATACGCAATAACCCTAAAGAATTTGTAATGCAATCCAATAACGATGCAGCCTACCTGGATATCGTGGAAAAAGCCTACGAAAGCGATGCAAAAGCAGGCAGGCTGATTTTAAAGAATAATTTTTATTTAGAGCGGGGGCCTTATGATATTGTTTCGGTGCTGGATGAAAATAATAACAGCAAACCTCTAATAGTAAAAGGGCCGGTTATTGATCTTTTTAACCCTGAATTACCTGTTCTTGCTGAAAAAAGGGTAGAACCCGGTGAGCAATCGCTGTTATATGACCTGAAGCGGGTAGCCGACAAAACGCACCCCAAAGTACTGGCATCTGCAGCGAGAATATATGAGGCAAAGGCAGGCATCCGCTCATTTTCTTTTATTGCCAAAAGCCCGGTTAATACTTTGAACAGCATGCGGGTTTTATTGCCTGCTAAGCCGGCTGAAGTGGTTGCTGCCGATAATAAAGGGCAACAGGTTACAGATGTTAAAACATCATGGGACAGCTCATCCGGCACACTATATTTAGGTTTTAACAACAGCCCTGATGGAATAAAAGTGACTTTAAAATGGTAGAAAAAACTTTTGAGAAAAGTTGGTTTGGGCCCGCCGCACGTGATATTGACGTGCGGGGGCTTTTTTGCACGTAACGATAGCAACATGCTTTGATTTTTTTTAAATAAAAATAGTATCCTTGTTCCAGCGCAGTAAATAATAATATATTCAAATAAAACCCCTGAGAAATTAATGAAAAAAATATGCCTTTTCGTTTTAACCTTTTTGCCGGCTGTGATTTTCGCGCAAAAAAACAACATTATGCCTGATCCGGTCGACCTGATCAACCCACTGATGGGTACCGATTCAAAACCCTCGCTGTCAAATGGCAATACTTATCCCGCCATCGCATTGCCCTGGGGTATGAATTTTTGGACCCCGCAAACCGGTAAAATGGGCAGCGGCTGGCAATATACCTATGAAGCCAATAAGATAGTGGGCTTTAAGCAAACTCACCAGCCGTCGCCGTGGATGAATGACTATGGAGAGTTCAGCATTATGCCGGCAACGGGCAGCCTGAAAATTGCCGAGGCAAAAAGAGCCAATTGGTTCTCGCATAAAGCCGAGATCGTAAAACCCTATTATTACAGCGTTTACCTGGCTGATGCCGATGTAACAACGGAGATTACGCCAACAGAGCGCAGCGCACAATTCAGGATAACTTTCCCGAAAAACGATAGTTCGTCCGTCGTAATTGATGCTTATGACAAAGGCTCGTATGTGAAGATCATCCCGGGAGAAAATAAGGTGATCGGTTATTCAACAAAAAACGCCAACGGTCCTCTTAAAAACTTTAAAAACTACTTTGTCATCTATTCGGATAAACCAATAACGCTGGCAAAAACTTACAGTGATACCACATTGCAGTCAGGGCTGGAGCTTTCGGCTGATCATGCGCTTGCAGTTATCGGCTTTAAAACAACACGCGGAGAAAAAGTGCATTTAAGAGTGGCATCTTCATTTATCAGCATGGAGCAAGCCGAACTTAATTTAAAACGTGAACAGGGGAATGACAGCTTTGATGTCACCAAACAAAAGGCAAGATCGATCTGGGTAAAAACATTGAACCATGTAGAGGTAGAGGGTGGCACTATCGACCAAAGCCGCACCTTTTATTCATGCCTGTACCGCATGTTGTTTTTCCCCAACAAACTGTACGAAATAAATGCAAAGGGCGAGATAGTACACTGGAGCCCGTACAACGGAAAAGTTTTGCCGGGTTATATGTTTGCCGGAACGGGTTTTTGGGATACGTTCCGTGCGTTATATCCTTTCCTGAACCTGGTATACCCATCTATAAATAAAGAGATGCAGGAAGGATTGATCAATGACTACAAAGAGGGCGGCTGGCTGCCCGAGTGGTCGAGCCCGGGTTATGCCGATGTGATGGTGGGCAATAATTCAGCTTCAGTTGCGGCAGAAGCCTATTTAAAGGGGCTTCGCGGCTATGATATTGAAACATTATACAAAGCGCTTGTTCATGACGCCAATGCAGAAGGCCCTAACGCTGCCGGACGGCGTGGGGTAGACTATTATAACAAGCTGGGCTATGTGCCTTATGATGTGAATATTAACGAAAATGCAGCTCGTACGCTGGAATATGCCTACGACGATTTTTCCATTTATCAATTGGGCAAGGCGCTGCATAAGCCGGAGAAGGAGATAGCTGTTTACAAACAACGGGCCATGAACTATAAAAACTTATTCGACCCTTCCATTGGTTTAATGCGCGGAAAGAACAAGGATGGCTCATTCGAAACGCCGTTCAACCCTTTTAAATGGGGCGATGCTTTTACAGAAGGGAACAGCTGGCATTATACCTGGGGCGTATTCCAGGACGTGCAGGGGCTGGTTAATTTAATGGGCGGTAAAAAACAATTTATCGCCAAATTGGATTCGGTGTTTATCCTCCCGCCGGTTTTTGACGACAGTTATTATCATACAGTTATCCACGAGATCAGGGAAATGCAGATTGCCGGCATGGGGCAGTATGCACATGGCAACCAGCCAATTCAGCACATGATCTATTTATATGATTACGCGGGCGCACCATGGAAAGCACAATACTGGGCGCGCGAAACCATGAACAAAATGTACAAGGCTACGCCCGATGGTTATTGCGGCGACGAAGATAACGGCCAAACTTCCGCCTGGTATGTATTTTCGGCATTAGGGTTTTATCCTGTCTGCCCTACCAGCGGCCAGTACGTAATAGGGGCTCCGCTCTTTAAAAAAGCTACCCTGAATCTTGAAAATGGCAAAAAAGTGGTGATTAATGCACCGGCAAACAGCCCGGCAAATAAGTTTGTTACAGGCGCCACCTATAACGGGAAACCATACACGCACAATTGGTTCAGCCACCTGGAACTAATGAACGGGGCGATAATAAACTTTGATATGTCTGCCGTCCCGAATAAACAAAAGGGAATTAACGATAGCGATTTTCCTTATTCATTATCAAATGAAAAGTAAAAGTTCTGGTTTAAGGCTGATTTGAAAAAAAAAATGCCGGAGATAATAAATATGAAAAAGTATTGCAAATAGCCTTTTCAGGCTATTTGCAATTTTGGCATCTTTAAGCAGAAGCCCCGGTCCGGGCCACTGCTATACTATATTGAATCGATCAGGCCCGGAATACTTACTTGCCAACCATTTGCTGCATACTTGCCGGATACCGGTCGCCTTCGATGTTGATCTGTGAAGCGGCGGTTTCAATTTCAGCGAGATCATCTGCAGTAAGTTCAACCGTGGCAGCGCCAAGGTTTTCCTCCAAACGGTGTAGCTTTGTTGTACCCGGAATCGGAACGATCCATGGTTTTTGAGCCAGCAGCCAGGCAAGCGCTAATTGTGCAGGAGTAGCCTGTTTTTCCTGCGCAATTTTTCCAAGCAGATCAACCAGGGCATGGTTGGCTTTCCGGGCTTCAGGCGTGAAGCGCGGCACGATACTTCGGAAATCTGTTTTATCAAAAGTGGTGTTTTCGTTGATGGCGCCGGTGAGGAAACCTTTACCGAGTGGGCTGAATGGCACAAAGCCAATGCCCAATTCTTCCAGTGTTGGTATAATTTCCTTTTCAGGCTCTCTCCACCACAGGGAATATTCACTTTGAAGTGCTGAAACAGGCTGTACGGCATGCGCTTTACGGATGGATTGTACGCCGGCTTCTGACATGCCAAAGTGTTTTACTTTGCCTTCGGCGATCAGGTCTTTTACCGTTCCGGCTACGTCTTCCATCGGGACATTTGTGTCTACCCTGTGCTGATAAAACAAGTCGATGCGGTCTGTCCTCAGTCGTTTTAACGATTCGTCGGCCACTACCCTGATCCGCGCAGGGCTGCTGTCGAGGCCAAGCTTCGAATCCCCATTCTTAAAGCCAAACTTGGTTGCAATCACCACCTCGTCGCGAAACGGTGTAAGTGCCTCGCCAAGCAGCTCTTCGTTGTCAAACGGGCCGTAAGCCTCTGCGCTGTCAAAAAAAGTGACGCCAAGTTCATATGCCCTGCGGATAAGTTTTATGGCATCTTGTTTATCAGTAGCCGGGCCGAAGCCGAAGCTTAATCCCATGCAGCCCAATCCAAGTGTTGATACTTCCAGGCCGTTGTTCCCTAATGCTCTTTTTTTCATAATACTATTTTTTATAGATGATTTATTTACACCACAAAATTGCGGCCTGTTTTTAACAGGATTGTTATACAGATTACGGTATTACCTACCAATATTACTTATTCACCTTTCAAGGTACTGAAAACGATAGATGATGCATTAACTTTGAATAAGTTAACAGGCGAAATGATGGATAACATAAATAAAATTGATACCGTTGGTCAGTTTAACGCATACAATAACAACGAGACCCTGCATCCGCTGGTGAGTGTGGTTGATCTTTCAAAATCTTACAAAAGGCTCAATACTCGGCAGAATATTGGACTTTATGTGGTGTTTTTAAAAGAAATTAAATGCGGCGACCTGAAATACGGCTGTAATTATTATGATTACGAAGAAGGTACCCTGATATTCGTTGGGCCGGGGCAGATTATTGGCGTAGAGAATAACGGTGAATATTATAAGCCGAAAGGTACCGCTTTGGTTTTTCATCCCGACCTGATCAAAGGCACTGCGCTTGGTCGCCACATTCACGATTACACTTTCTTTTCGTATGAAATACATGAGGCGCTTCACTTATCTGAAAGTGAAAGGAAGATCATTTTGGATTGTTTATCAAAAATCAGGTTCGAACTGGAACACGCTATCGATAAGCACAGCAAAACGCTGATCGTCACCAATATTGAATTGTTCCTTAACTATTGTGTGCGTTTTTACGACCGGCAGTTCATTACCCGTGAAGTTCCGCATAAGGGCATCTTACACCGCTTTGAAGACCTGCTAACCCAGTATTTTCAAACTGACAAACCTCAATCCCTGGGACTCCCATCTGTAACTTATTGTGCTGACCAGTTAAATCTTTCGGCCAATTACTTTGGCGACCTGATCAAAAAAGAGACCGGCAAATCGGCCCAGGAATACATCCAGTTAAAATTAATGGATGTTGCCAAGGAAAAAATATTTGATAAGAATAAATCAGTGAGCGAGATAGCTTACGAATTAGGATTCAAATATCCGCAGCATTTTACCCGTTTGTTTAAGCAACGGGTGGGTTATACACCTAATGAATACCGGATGCTGAATTGATTTCTTTGTCCCGGTAAAACGTCTGAATAATCCCGGTACACGTTTAGCTTCAATAGTAAATTTCTTATTGCAATCGATTGCAATTGTAAATCTTTTCCTGATATTTACCCGGAAAATTTACCGCTAACGCGTTGGTAAATTTTGATAAGATTTTAAATTTATCCTGATGGTTATCCGGCGCTGTATGAATATTAAACTTAAGTTTTTGATAATTGGCTTATCGCTCAGCAATTTGTTGTCTGTTCAAATAACAAAGGCACAGGTTCGGCTGCCGCAACTGATAAGTGATGGTATGGTGCTGCAAAGGGATACCAAACTAAAAATATGGGGTTGGGCTTCACCGGGCGAAAAGATTACGGTTAAGTTTAATCATCATACCTACAAAACAAATACAGCGGCGACTGGCCGCTGGTCGGTTTTGCTTCCGGCTATGAAGGCCGGCGGCCCTTATGATATGGTTATCTGCACCGGCAATCATATCACCATTCATGATATCTTAGTTGGCGATGTATGGTTTTGCTCGGGCCAGTCGAACATGGTGCTGCCAATGGAACGCGTTAAAGAAAAATATCCGGAAGAAATTGCCAAAGCCGATTTCCCGCAGATCCGTAACTTTTTTATCCCGACTGTTTCCGACGTAAGTAAAATACATGAAGATCTTCCCCCTGGTAAATGGAAGGCAGCGAACCCTCAAAACGTGCCTGGTTTTGGTGCCGCAACCTATTTTTTTGCGAAACAGTTGTATGCCAAATACCATGTGCCTATCGGTATTATCAACTCAAGCGTTGGCGGTACGCCCATACAGGCCTGGATAAGCGAGGATGGGATTAAACCCGTATCCCAATATGCTGACCGGCTGACCATGTTAAAAGACACCTCTTTTTTCAATAATATTTTGAGAAAAGATGCCGGAAGAAAACAACTGGATAACAAGCCCTCCAAATTAACTGACAAAGGCTTAACCGGGCCAAAAAAGTGGTTCGATACCGCGTATGTAGCTGAAGGCTGGCACAATTTCTGGCTGCCCGGCTATTGGGCCGATCAGGGCATTCGCGGTTTGAACGGCGTGGTATGGTTTCACAAAGAAATTAATGTACCGGCATCCATGACCGGCAAACCAGCCAAATTGTATATGGGCAGGATAGTGGATGCTGATGAGGCTTATGTTAACGGGGTGCTTGTCGGTAACATAACCTACCAGTACCCGCCAAGGCGGTATGACGTACCTACAGGCTTATTAAAACCCGGCAAAAACATTATCGTGATCAGGATAACCAATACCGCCGGGAAAGGCGGTTTTGTGCCGGATAAACATTATGTATTAACAACCGGGCTTGAAAATATCGACCTGCGCGGCGACTGGCAATATAAAGTGGGAGAAGTATTTCCACCCAAAACACGTGCAGATGACTACAGTTTCTTTTCAGCACAAAACGAGCCAACAGGTTTGTACAATACCATGGTTGCACCGGCTGTCAATTATGCAATTAAAGGGATCTTATGGTACCAGGGTGAGGCCAATACCGCTAAACCGGATGAGTATGAACAGCTCATGTCGGCCCTGATCAGGGATTGGCGCGATAAATGGCGCGAGGGCAATATTCCTTTTATTTATGCCCAGCTTCCCGGCTTTATGGAGGTAGATTACTCGCCGGAGGAAAGCAAATGGGCGCAGTTACGCGAAGCGCAATTGAAAACCCTCTCGGTGGCCAATACAGCTATGGCAGTAGCCATTGATGCCGGCGAGTGGAACGATATTCATCCTCTTGATAAAAAAGATGTTGGCGATAGGATGGCCCTGGCGGCAGAAAAAATTGCTTATGGCGATACTGCGCTTGTTTCATCGGGGCCCATTTACCAGGCAGCGAAAATTGAAGGCAATAAAATTGTGATTACATTTAGCAGTACAGGCAGCAGGCTTGTTGTAAAGGGCGGGGGAGAGCTGAACCAATTTGCTATCGCCGATGAAACGGGAAAATATGTTTGGGCTAATGCGATCATTAAAGACAATACGGTGATCGTTTGGAATGATGACGTTGCTCATCCCTTATATGTTAGATATGCATGGGCTGATAACCCTGAAGGGGCTAACCTTTACAATAAAGAGGGCTTGCCGGCTTCACCTTTTACAACAGATACCAGGTAATAAATCAAATAGGATGATGAAGATAAAAAGCTGTTTACTGATTATTCCTTTGTTATTATCGGGGACGAGTTTTAAGCCTCAAAACGCACAGGTATGGAACAACAAACAATGCGCAGTAGTACTAACCTATGATGACGCTATTGATGTCGACCTGGATAACGTAGTACCGGCCTTGGATTCAATGAAATTTAAAGGCACATTTTATATTATAGGTTCATCCCCGGTGGTAAACAAACGGATGAATGAATGGCGCCTGGCAGCCAAACACGGGCACGAATTGGGCAACCATTCCTTATTCCATCCATGCGATGGCGGCCTGCCCGGCCGCAGTTTTGTTGGCCCTGATAATGATCTGAGTAAATATTCTGTTGCGCGTACTGTAAACGAGATCAGGGCAACCAATACGTTACTTAAAGCCATTGATGGTAAAGATGTACGCACCTTTGCCTATCCATGCGGTGACCGTAAAATCGGCGATGTATTTTTTTATGACCAGCTCCGGAATGATTTTGAAGGTGCAAGGGGTGTGATGCCGGGACTTCAAACTATCGATAAAGTGGACCTGGATAATATTGATTGTTACGCCATCAACGGGCAGTCGGCCGAATATATGATTGACCTTGTGAAAAAGGCAATGGAAACCCATACGCTCCTGGTTTTTCTTTTTCACGGTGTTGGCGGCGGTCACAACCTCAACGTTGGCTTAAAAGAGCATAGCGAGCTTTTACATTTTATCAAACAGCATGAAAAAGATATTTGGGTGGCGCCGATGGTGGAGGTTGCGGAGCATATCAGGAAATATCAGATAGCGAAAGGGAGGTAATACTTGTTAACTTCATCCGTTCCTCTTTGTCGATGATCTCACAATCAGTTTTGGCTTTATGCTGATGATCTTGGGCACCACTTCTGTATCGTCCTTATTATCCATTTCCTGGAAATAAAGATTAGCCACTGTTTTGCCCATGTATACGCTAAACTGGTCGATGGTGGTAATGGATGGACTGGTTATTTCGGTAAAAGCCTCATTGGAATAACCGCAGATCCCCAGTTCCGAGGGCACTTTTATACCCATTGCAGTGGCCACTTCCAATACACCCAAGGCCGAAAAGTCGGATGTGGAGGCAAATATAGCGTCAGGGGGCTGTGCCAGGTCGAGTAATTTCCGGGTGCCTTTGGCGCCGAGTTCTTTGGTCCAGGCGTTTTCAACGATCAGTTCCTCAAGTACAGGTATCCCGTATTTTCTTAACGCATGTAAATAACCGGCTTTGCGCTGCCTGAAGATCTGCAGGTTCTGCGGGCCCTCCAATAAGGCAATTCGTTTATAACCCTGCTCTATCAGGTGCGATACGGCCTCCAGTGATGCCTGTTCATTATCGTTGATCACTTTTAAAGTCTCCAGTTCATCGGCCACACGGTCAAACTGGATCAGTTGGATGCCATTATCAAGTACATTTTGCAAATGCCTGTGATCCGAGCTATCTGCCGAAATGGAGATCACAATACAATCAACGTGCTGGTTGATGAGGGTATTTACACATTTAATCTCTTTGCTTTGTAATTCGTTCGACTGGCAGATGATAAGGTTATACCCTTTTTGGTATGATGCCTCTTCAATACCGGCAATTACGTTCGAGAAGAAGTTTTGATTGATAAAAGGGACTACTACCCCGATTGTTTTGGAATGGCCCTTGCGCAGATTGGAGGCAAGGGTGTTGCGTTTATAATTTAATTCGGCGGCAGTTTTTATGATTAATTTCTTGGTCGCTTCGTTTACGTGATTACTATTATTTAATGCTCTTGAGACGGAAGATGCGGCAATATTCAGCTTTTCGGCGATGTCATAAATAGTAGTTCGTTTTTTATTTTTCATATAATTTGTAAAAATAATAAAATAAATTCCGGCAATCGATTGCGGATTAAAAAAATAATTTAATTTCGCTGTTGAGAAAGAGTCAGGAACCAAGAGTCAAGAACCAGGAGCAAGGAAAGTATTTTGCATTTTGAGAGCGGTTAAACTGAAATACATAACCGCAGCAATTTTTGTCTTGATTCCTGGTTCTTTATTCTTGGCTCTTCCACGCATAAACCAATATACAAATGTTATTATTAGGGATCGATTTAGGAACTTCATCTATAAAAGCCTCGGTTGTTGATGCCGCTACGCAAAAGGTAGTCGCCTCGGCGCAATACCCGGATACCGAGTCGCCAATTACCGTACTTCATCCGGGCTGGGCAGAGCAATCTCCCGAAATGTGGTGGGAACATGTTCAAAAAGCCATTGAAATATGCAATAACAAAGGGCTTTACGACCCTCTTGACATCGCCGCCATAGGGATAGCCTACCAGATGCATGGTTTGGTTTTGGTTGATAAAAATCAGCAGGTGCTGCGCGATAGTATTATCTGGTGCGACAGCCGCGCCGTTGAAACAGGCAACAGGGCCTTTGAAGCCATCGGCGAGGAGCACTGCCTTTCGCACCTGCTCAATTCACCCGGCAACTTTACGGCATCAAAACTGGCCTGGGTAAAGAAAAATGAACCGGAAATTTATGACCGTATTGATAAATTTATGCTCCCCGGCGATTTTATTGCCATGCGGCTTACCGGCGAAATATCTACTTCTGTTTCTTCTTTATCTGAAGGTATTTTTTACGACTTTTCCGACAATCGATTGTCGAATGATATCATCGACTACTTTGGTTTTGATGAAGCATTGTTTCCGGCCATTCAGCCGGTATTTTCGGCACATGGCGGTCTGACTCCGTCGGTGGCCCAAAAACTTAAATTAAAATCGGGCATCCCGGTTACTTACAAAGCCGGCGACCAACCCAATAACGCGCTTTCGTTAAATGTACTTGACCCCGGCGAAGTTGCCGCAACAGCCGGTACCTCTGGTGTCATCTACGGGGTGAGCGACCAGCTGGCTTACGACCAGCAATCACGGGTAAATACCTTCGCCCATGTAAACTATGCCGAAACCCAAAAACGCCTGGGTGTGCTGCTTTGCATCAATGGGGTAGGGAGCATGTACCGCTGGCTGAAGAATATTTTGGGCGGATCAGAAAGTTATTTACAGATGAACAGCAAAGCAGCCGAAGCCCCCGCAGGCAGTGAAGGCCTGTTAGTGTTGCCATTTGGCAATGGCGCCGAGCGGATGCTCAATAATAAAATAGTAGGCGCCCAGTTCTGTAATATCGATTTAAACATTCATTCGCAGGCGCATCTGATAAGGGCGGTACAGGAAGGGATTGCATTTGCATTCCGCTATGGCCTGGATATTATGCGCGAAAATGGAATGAACCCGACAGTGATCAGGGCAGGGAAAAACAACTTGTTTTTAAGCGAACTCTTTACAGAAACATTTGTAAATATAACAGGTGTGCCGGTCGAGCTATATAAAAATGATGGCAGCGTTGGCGCGGCCCTTGGCGCGGGTATCGGGGCAAATATTTTTTCAACCCCTAAACAGGCCTTTGAACATATGCACCCGGTCGAACTGGTCGAACCGTCAACCAAACACCTGGAACCGGCCTATGCGGAATGGAAAACTTTGCTTGAAAAACAACTTTAAATAATCGGTGAAATCCCAACAAAATCGGTGAAATCATCAAAACAAATCAATAAATCACTAATTCAATAATTAATATGATACTTACAGGAGAAAAGGAATTTTTTAAAGGCATAGGCCAGGTAAAATTCGAAGGGGCACAATCAGATAACCCGCTAGCATTCCGCTGGTATGATGAAAATAAGGTGGTGGCCGGGAAGACCATGAAAGACCATTTGCGTTTTGCATGTGCTTACTGGCATTCTTTCTGCGGCTCTGGCGCAGATCCTTTCGGCGAGCCTACCCATTTGTTCCCATGGAACGAAAAAGCCGACGCGGTTGAACGTGCAAAGGATAAAATGGACGCTGCATTTGAGTTCATTACCAAAATGGGCATTCACTATTATTGTTTTCATGATGTGGACGTGGTGGATTATACCAATGATGTTAATGAAAATGACCGTCGCCTACAGGCTCTTGTTGAATATGCTAAACAAAAACAGGCCGCCAGCGGTGTGAAATTATTATGGGGAACAGCCAACCTGTTCAGCCACCGCAGGTATATGAACGGCGCGGCTACCAACCCTGATTTTCACGTATTGAGCCATGCGGCAGCGCAGGTAAAGGCCGCCCTGGACGCAACAATCGCACTTGGTGGCGAAAATTATGTATTCTGGGGTGGACGCGAAGGCTATATGAGTTTGTTGAACACCGATATGAAGCGTGAGCAGGAACACCTGGCCAAATTCCTTCATACCGCAAAAGATTATGCCCGTAAACAAGGTTTTAAAGGCACATTCTTTATCGAACCAAAACCTTGCGAGCCTACCAAGCACCAGTACGATTATGATGCAGCAACCGTTTTGGGCTTTTTACAGAAATACGACCTGATCAACGATTTTAAACTAAACCTTGAGGTTAACCATGCCACACTTGCCGGCCATACTTTTCAGCATGAATTGCAGGTGGCAGCAGGCGCCGGTTTATTAGGATCAATAGATGCCAACAGGGGCGACTCGCAAAATGGCTGGGATACCGACCAGTTCCCGAACGACATTAACGAAGTTACAGAGATTATGATGATTATCCTGGAAGCGGGTGGTTTTGCAGGTGGTGGTATTAATTTTGATGCCAAGATCCGCCGCAACTCAACCGATCCGGCTGACTTGTTTTATGCCCACGTTGGCGGTATGGATATTTTTGCCCGTGCGTTGATCACTGCCGATAATATCCTCCAAAAATCCGAGTACTTAAAGCTTCGTAAAGACAGGTATGCCTCGTTCGACACCGGTAAAGGGAAAGCATTTGAAGAAGGTAAACTAACGCTGGAAGACCTGCGCGCCTACGCCATCGAAAACGGCGAACCTGCAACCATTAGCGGCAAACAGGAGTATATTGAGAATTTAATCAACAGGTTTATTTAGTTGGATAGGTTGACCCGATAGCTATCGGGTGAGTTGATTAAGTGAGTAGTTGATCGGGTTGAAATGATCGAAACAAATCAAAATTTAATCAATCAATTCATCTTGATCAACTTTTAGAAAAAAATTAACTATAATTGTCAACCAAACATTTAAACTAATAAAAATTAAAATATGAGCTTGAAAACCCTTTCACCCGGCGACTGGTCGGTGTTCCTTGTCTATTTCGTGATTGTATCGCTTTACGGTTATTGGGTATACAAGCGAAAAAACAAAAGTGACGCAACTTCCAAAGGCTATTTTTTGGCCGAAGGTTCATTAACATGGTGGGCGATAGGCGCATCACTGATCGCTTCAAATATCTCCGCCGAGCAGATGGTGGGCATGAGCGGTTCGGGCTTTAAGATGGGGCTGGCCATAAGTACTTATGAGTGGATGGCAGCTGCCACACTGGTAATTGTAGCGGTATTTTTTATCCCCGTCTACCTGAAAAACAAAATAGCCACCATGCCGCAGTTCCTTCACCAGCGGTATAATGGTACGGTAGCTATGATTATGGCGATATTCTGGCTCATGCTTTATATCGTTGTAAACCTGATGTCGATACTTTACCTGGGCGGGGTGGCAATAGCCGGTATTTCGGGGTTAGATCTGAAACTGGTGATTGGTTTATTAGCTATTTTCGCGGTAATTATCACTTTGGGCGGTATGAAGGTAATCGGGTATACCGATGTTATACAGGTATTCTTCCTGATATTAGGCGGCCTTGCCGCATCTTATATCGCATTACATTTGATAAGCGAAAAATCTGGTACCACAGGCCTTTGGAACGGCTTTAAGTTATTACGCGCCGATGCCAGCGACCACTTCCAGATGATATTTAAGAAAAATAACCCCAACTACCTGGATTTGCCCGGCCTAACCGTACTAATCGGCGGTATGTGGATCACCAATTTAAATTATTGGGGATGTAACCAATATATCACCCAAAGAGCACTTGGCGCCGATCTTAAAACAGCCCGTTCCGGTATTCTTTTCGCGGCTTTTCTTAAATTATTGATGCCGGTGATTGTAGTACTGCCGGGTATAGCTGCTTATGTGCTTTACCAAAAAGGTATGTTTCACCAGGAAATGCTAAGTTCAAAGGGTGTTTTGGATGTTAATAAAGCCTATCCTTCGGTGCTCAATTTATTGCCGAGTTATCTTAAAGGGCTTTCGTTTGCTGCATTAACTGCAGCTATCGTGGCATCTTTAGCTGGTAAAGCCAATAGTATAGCTACTATCTTTACTTTGGATATCTACAAAAAGGCGATAAACAAAGAGGCAACGGAAAAGAACCTGGTAAATACCGGTAAAGTAGCGGTTATAGTTGCGATGGTATTGGGCGTAGGTTTATCCTTTGTTATTGGCGACATGTTGATGGGTGAAGGTAAACAAGGCTTCCAGTATATCCAGGAATACACAGGCTTTGTGTCGCCGGGTATATTCGCCATGTTCATCCTTGGTTTCTTCTGGAAAAAGGCTACTTCGAACGCTGCGTTATTCGCCACTATCGGTGGACTTGCATTCGCTATCGTATTCAAGTTTTTACCGTATTGGACTAACCTTTCCTTTTTAACACCTTTTGGCTTTTCAAAACTGAATGGTGACGGCGTATACGAAATTCCATTTTTAGACAGGATGGGCTTCGTTTTTGTGATCTGTATCGTGGGTATGTATGTAATATCGATGATTGAGAACGCCAAAGGCCTGCGCACAAATGGCTTGGAAGTAGACGTAAATATGTTTAAAACCAACAGGGGTTTTGCAATCGGCGCTATCATCATCGCTGTAATTCTTACTGCTTTGTATACCTTCTTCTGGTAACCACTATAGTCTTCGAAAAAAGCAGCGATGGGTATTGAACTCATCGCTGCTTTTTTTTGTATAGGGGCTGCGGTATTTCCGTGTTCATTCGCAAAAAGGCCAGTGTGGGAATGTCTTGTTAAAACGCTGCCCCTTGCTTATCGGCTGGTTTCTACTACTCCAGAGGTTTCCTTTTTGCCCACGCGCTTAACCTGGCCAGGAAAAGTCATATTCTTATTGTCATTCTATTCAAAAAACGCCGGATTTGCGTTATGATAAGAGTAAAAATCCCCTCAAATAATTGTCAAAATAACAATAATTCCGTGTTTTTCGACAGTGAAATATCGATTTTTTAAAAGTGCATTTTTTTGCAATTATTATTAACTGTTGGGAAACAAACGCTATTTTTTTTACGTTGAGAATTTGAGATTTAGGTGTTGTTGTTTAACCTGAAATTAGAGTTAAAGAGGTTCTATTATTCATTTTATAATTTGCCTTATGAAGTATAATACAACGGTAATTCAACGATATTTGGGGCGCATTAGCAAGATTAGTAAATTATTCCCGGGCATTAATTTTAAAAGAAAATCAGACACTTACTACTATATTAAAGGGGCCTATTATGAAAGTATCTTAAATCAATATAAAAATTATAACAATTATTTAGATCCTCATTTAAGCACCGTTGGTTTAAATACTATTCAAATTGAAACAGATATTCTGCCTGACTTTTTGGGTGTCAATGAAAAAGATATGATCCTGAAAATCGGAAAACCTAAGTATGTTTTTAATACAAAAAACATTGCTATTTTTATTTATAAATGGAGAATAAGTGGAATTAATATAAGATGCATCATTCATTTTTATAACGGTGTTGTATTTTTAGTAAATTATAATTACATGCCAACAAATGAAAATGACAAAAATTTTATAATGAAAATTTTTGCTGAAAAATATCTGAATGGAAATATTCCAGCCATAACCCCCTACAATTTAAAGATTGCCGATAAAAACAATAATATTATTCTGATAGATGATCATTTCGAGCTAAAATTCAACTACTTAAGCAGCAGGGATTTGGAATGGTATGCGGGTATATCAAAGGAGGTTAACGCTGAAAATGTGTTGAGAGATAGTCGAATCAAAATAAATGAAAAACGTTTATCCGCTATTATTTAATATATCTTACGCTGCCGCGGGTTTAGCGCAGCGTAACTCGTGGACCAGCATTGCCGAAGCTTTCAGCTTCGATAAAAACGTTAGCTCAAAACTTCTTTTTGTTAATCATTTCCATAAAGGCATCCCTGAATTTATCGCTAACGGGTATTTTTTTATCGGCGATATAAATATGATTGTCTTCAATTTTGCCGATCTGTTCATAATTGACGATATAGGAATTATGCACCCTGACAAACGGCGAATGAAGTTGCGCCTCAATATCTTTTAACCTGCGATAAATCAGCAATTGTTCCTGTGCAGTAATCAGCCTCACATAATCTTTTTCTCCCTCAAAATATTGGATCTCCCGGAGTATGATCTTCTTTAATGTCTTTCCCGATTTTATAAAAAAGAACTCCCGGGCCGGTTCAACATTTGGCAAATATTCCGGATGATGGTTTTCGAAATACTGTTCAATCTTTTGCACCGATGCCAAAAAACGTTTTAAAGTGATAGGTTTCAGCAGGTAGTCAATGGTTTGAAAAGTATAGCTTTCCATTGCATATTCGGAATAGGCCGTAGTGAAAACAATTTTGGTTTGCGATGGCAGTATGGCGGCTAATTCCATGCCGGTTAGCTGTGGCATGTTAATATCTAAAAAAATAAAGTCTACCTGGTTCTTTTTTAAAAACGCCAGCGCTTCCAGGGCGTCATAACATTTGGCTTTCAGTGTCCAGGTGGTGCACTGCTTCATCAGCAGTTCCAGCAGGTCTATGGCGTCCGGCTCATCATCAATAATTATGCAGCTTAAATTCATTTTACCGGTATTTTTAAAAATGCGGTGTACAAATCTCCTTCCTGGTCAATATTAAGCTCAAATTCCGGGCCGTATAACATGCTGAGCCTTTTTGTTAAATTGGCTATGCCAAAGCCGCCGGGCGAACCGGCATCTGCCGAAACAATTTTATGATTAATGGTTTTGAAAAACAGGTAACCATCTTTTTGAACCAGTGAAATAGTTACCAGGTTTTGCTTGCGCGATTTGTCGATTCCATGCTTAAAAATATTTTCTACAAAGGTCATCAACAACATGGGGGGAATGCGGAGATCCGGGTTATATGCTTTTTCAAAACTGATGGTTGCGCCATGCCTGATCCGGATTTTTTCGAGCGCCATATAATTCTCAATAAAGGCCACCTCGGTAGCAACAGGCACTTCGTCCTTCGGGCTTTCATCAACAAAATAACGCATAATGTCCGACAGGCGTTCTATCAAGCCAGCTGAAGATGGATCAACTTTATAAACCCTGTAATAAATGCTATTCAGCGCGTTAAAAAGAAAGTGCGGCTGCACCTGCGATTTAAGCAAATTAAGCTCCGCCTGGCTTTTTTGCAAAAGTATTTCTTCCGTTTGCTGCTTCAAAGTAAAGTACGCTATCGCGATCCGGAAAACAAGGCTGAGGATATAGATCAGGATCCCGCCCGGAACATAGCTAAGCAATATGAGTAAGCTTATGTGGCCCGTTTTTATCAATGAAAAATATTGGTAGAGCCTGATGGTTGCATAACCCCTTAAAATCCCGGTTGAAAGCAAAAAAAGAATTACCGTGATACCATACCAAACGAATCTTCTTTTTTGATAAAACAGCGGGTATAAAACCAGGATGTTTCCGTAAATAATGATGGCGTAGGATGTTGTATTAACTGCTGTATAAATTGCTGATTTCAGCAGGCCGTCCATCGGCAGCAGCGAAAAAAAGATCAATAACAGTACAGCCACCCAAATCAGCACCTGGAGCTCAATAATACCCGGTGTGTGCCTCCATATCTTCATGTTCAAAAATACCAACCTTTTATGTTTTCGTAGCCTGTTTTATACCGTTGGGCCACTAATCTCTGCAATTGCACTGATAATTAAGATAATTGGGTAAAAAACCGCCAAAAGCCCCCGCGTCGAATAAATGACTATTTCCGTTGGAAATAAAAGTAACAAGGTCGAAAAGATTATTGAGGCCGGTTTGTAAAAAGCACTTTTGATCATCAAAAGTTAAAACATCAAAATCAAATTATCTAACCACTTAATAAATAACACAATCATGAAAAAAGTAACCCTATTATTTACAGTCCTGGCGTTAATTTTTGTAAGCAGTTCAGTATACGCTCAATTTACGCAATCACAAATGGTAGCCGAATGGCAGCGGGCAAAAACCTACACCAAAGCCTACCTGGATGCTATGCCCGAAGATGGTTACAGTTTTAAAGCAACGCCGGAGATCCGCTCGTTTGCGCAGCAAATGCTTCATTTATCGGATGCCAATTATATTTTTGCTACTGTGGCAAGTGATAAACCAAACCCTATTGGTGATATACTTGCGTCTCATAATATTAATGAAAAAACAGTGCCGCCGACGAAGGAAGCTACCACAAAAGCGGTAATGGATAGCTACGATTGGGTAATAAGCACACTTCAAAATATGACGCCCGATCAAATGCAGGAAACCACAAAGTTTGGCAAGCATGACATTCCAAGAAGCGGACTGTTTGGTAAGGCATTTGAACATCAAACCCATCAAAGGGGCCAAACCACTATTTACCTGCGTTTAAAAGGCGTAACTCCGCCAGCGGAACAGCTGTTTTAGTTAAGACCGAATGTTTGCGCGCATCTGTTTTCAGCCGGATGCCCTGATTGGGTGAGGCATCATCGTTTTCAATTACGATAGGGAAATCGCATTTAAAACAGGGGGCTCTGGAGCCATTAAAAAATCGTACGTGCTATAAACAGGTAGTTCCGCTGGAACCATTGCTGCTTTCTGACTACAACTCCAAAGGAGTCACCTGTTTATAGCTTAAGTAAAGTAGCTAATGGCTCCGTAGGTGCCACCTGATAGCCATTAATTTTTAAAAGCGATTTCCCTGGCAATTACAAGGTTCCACCTTGCCGGGATACAATTTTGCCATCAAAAACCAGTTCATGAAATTACTTCAATTAAAAATAGCCGCAATCGGTTTAATAATGCTTATGGCTGTTAAAGGATATGGGCAACACAATACAAAGATCTTCGGAACGCTAACCGATTCGCTTGCTCATCAGCCTATTTCGTTTGCAACAGTAGCTTTAATAAATCAACAAACCAACGCTCCTGTTAAAGGAATCCAAACCGATACAAGTGGTAATTTCGTGCTTGAAAATGTGCCTGCCGGGACATTTACGGTGCGGATAAGCTTTGTTGGCTACAAGGATATCTTCAAAGAAAATATACTGATCAATGCCGCAACCGGCGATTTGAATTTGGGTACGCTGCCGATGACTGCATCAAAGAACAACTCGCTGAAAGAGGTCGTTATCACCGCAAAAAAGGAGGCATTACAAAATGTTGATGGCAAAAAGGTTTTTGCTGTGGATCAAAGCCTGGTGAGCAAAGGGGGTAACGCTGCGGACCTGCTGCAAAACATCCCCACCCTGCAAATAGACGGCAATGGCAATGTTAGTCTCAGAGGATCAACAGGCGTAAAAGTCCTGGTCGACGGCAAGCCCTCTGTTATTGCGAATGGCGATGTCACGCAGTTGCTTCAATCCATCCCGGCCAGCACCATTGAAAGTATCGAAGTAATTGCCAATCCTTCAGCTAAATATGATGCCGAAGGGGAGGGGTTAATCAATATCATCCTGAAAAAAAACAGCCGGCCCGGTTTTAACGGCCTGGTGAACCTTGGTGGCGGTACCCGCGATAACTATAACGGCAGCGCCAACCTGAGCTATCAAAGCGGCAGGGTAAACCTTTACGGAAATTATAACCTCAAGAACGGCAATACTTATAGCAACGGAATTCAAAACATTACCTTTTTAAACCCTGCCGATTCCCTTCATTATTCCAAAGAAACATTTCCATCGGTTACCCGCAATAAGATTCAGTTTTTAAAGGCCGGGGTTGAGTATTCTTTGACCCCGAAAAGTGTACTGGGTATTTCAGGCAGCGTGAATTTGCGCAATACGCACAGGAATGAGTTTTTAACAGTAGATAATTTTGCAGCGAACGATTATCCTTTACAGTTGAGCAACCGCGCCAATACCGTTAATAACAATGGAAAAACTTATGAGCTGGACATTGATTATACGCAGCACTTCAAAAAACCTAAGGAGGAACTAACCATTAACGCGTCTTATTCCCGCGGCAGCTTTCGGAATCTCCAGGAGTATCAAAGTACCGTGGATATTGTTAACGGGCACAATATTGCTTCCCTTGACACACCGTTGATAAGCGATATCCGGAATAATGCCACCAATTATAACATACAGGCAGATTACGTTTTGCCGCTGGGCAGTGCCGGCGAGTTCTCAGCCGGGTATCGCAGCCAGTTTACTATTGCTGATAATAATCAATTTGCGTATGACGTTACGGGCGCGGGTACATCCCCAATTTATGGTTTCACCAGTTTTTTTAGCAGCAACAACCAGGTACACGCCGTTTATTTGAATTATGAAGGCCAAGCCGGCAATTTTAGTTACCAGGCAGGATTACGGGCGGAGGACAGCCATTTAAATGCCACCTTCAATAGTTATGATACTAATAATTCGCTGTTTTCGGACCCTGTACGCGTACCGAATGAAGGTTTATACCCGGATATTTTGCTGACGGAAAAACTCGACGGTAATAGCAAATTGCAGTTTACATTTGCCAGCCGGGTCTCAAGGCCGACCGCGCGGGAATTAAATTCGGCTACCGACTTCTCCGACCCGGTAAATTATGAAAGGGGTAACCCGGGATTGACACCCGAAAAAATCAACGATCTTGAACTGGCCTACAACAAAACATGGACTAATGTATCTTTCTCATCCAGTATTTATTATAACCGGATCAGTAACGTAATTAAACACATACAGATCGACCTGGATGATGGCGTTGTTTTGACCACAGCGGAAAATTTAAAGCAATCGGCCACAGCTGGGCTTGAATTGATCGGTCATTTTGACCTGCTGAAAGGGTGGGACCTTACGGCCAATACCAATATTTTTGAGCGGGATAATGCTGCCGCCCCGCAATTTGGCATCGCCGCGAATAAAAGCCTTAGCTGGAACGCCAATGTGACCACTAACTTATCGATTGTGAAAAGACTATGGCTGCAATTCCATGCCGATTACCGTGCGCCCGAAATTATTATCCAGGACAGGAACCGGTCGACTTACGGCATGGATGCCGGCGCGAAATATGACCTGCCGGGAAACAGGGCCTCACTGAGCTTTAACGCCAATGATATTTTTAACACCCGGAAATGGGCCTTTTTACGGAGCAGTGATGACATTTTGCTCGATTTTGAACGGCGGACAATAAGCTCACGGGCCACCATCGCATTTAGTTATCGTTTTGGTAACAGCTCAGCTGCGCCAAAGCAATCCCGGAAAAATGAAGCAAAAGCCGACGGGCGGATTGATGATGGGTCGTGATGATTAACGGCGGTTGGCATCGGTAAATGAAATATTAAAGTTCTGTTTCCGGGCACATATTTGTGTGTCCTGGGTTAAGCTTAGGTGTTGCGTCATAACGTGTCAGCGGTGCGCGGGAAGCCAAAGGCAAGGCCTTTACGGAGATTCTTGCGAGGGGGGAGAAACGTTTGGCCGGGTTTGTGACGCATCGCTTAGCGGAAAGAAAATAATTTTCCAAAATATTTCAATTACGCAAATAGATTGCGCAGCAAGCCCCTTTCTTTGTGACCACAAATTAATATCTTTAACCATGACTGATAATTCAAGTATTTGGCCGCCACACGAGGTGTTTTACATCGAAAGCATGCTAACGATTACTAGGACAGCTGTTAGCAACCTTGCTCAGCTACAATTCTGTTTAGATGAACATTCTTCACACCGACCAGTCAATGATGACCAAATCCTTGATCTTGTTCAGAATCTAATCAGCAATGCGGGCGCTTTATCCAGGTATTTTTGGCCGTCTTCCAAGAAAACTATACATGTTGAAAGGGCAAATGCTTTGCAACTAACGTTTGGGATAAGTGACGATAATCCTTTAAAGGATCGTAAAATCAGAAATTTTATTGAGCATTTCGATGAAAACTTAGATAATTTCCTTGGCAAATTGATAGCTGGGACCATCATACCATCCTATGTGGGTTATCAGTCAGGAAGCGATGAACTTAAACCCAATTTCTTCCGGGCCTATTATTTGGACAAAGCTGTATTCTGTGTGCTAGACAACGAGTATTCAATAGTGCCGATTATCAAAGAGGTGACGGAATTACACCAGCAACTCCTAAAATTGCAAAATGAAGGTGGCCGCTTGCCCGATATTAATGATTAATTTATGATGGAGGCAAAAAAAATTGAATGGATACAGCCGCCATCGGTATTGGCAGATGGTTTACTGGCTTATGCTAAGGGTATTTATCAGGAAACCCAAGACAGAGGGCAGCTTTTTTCCGAAGATGAATTTGCGGAAAAATTAAGTGGCGATTTCTCAGGAAAGATCAGGTTCCATTTTTTATTATGGGTGGTTGACTTAAACAAAGTTATCGACGGCATCAATATAGTGCTGAGTGATATGAACGATATGATTGCAGACCGCAATTCCTTTAAAGGTAATCCGGTAATCAGAACCGAGTTTTTAATGATCGCTTTTTTTGGAGAATTCTTCAGATTACGTGAAATATCGAAGATATACCTGAAGAACTTTTTTAAAGCAGGTCTTTTAGTGGACCCTACTAAAAAGTTCTTGGTGGATTCTTACTACGAGATATTTAAGCAATTTTATGAAGTCCGCAACCAAATCGTCCATCAAGGGATTTGTTTTGCAGAAAACGATATAAACGTAGACTGGTCCATTTTTAAAGACCTGCCAGATGAAGTCAAAGAAAAATTCATTGCCCTTTTAAGGCAGGCCAATACTAAGGAAAACACAGTTGAGATTCAGTGTGCAATCTATATCAAAGTCATTAAAAATATCATGGACGTGTACGGAAAGTTTCAAGATAAGATTAATGAAGTGTTGGCGGATATGGTGATCGCTTATGAAGAACAGATCGTAAAGCCGTAACCGGGTATTTTTTTATTTTTGTAAAATGGCGTATGATTTTTCTACCCTCAATGATAAAGAGTTTGAAAAACTCTGCCGGGATATTTTAAATAGCAAATTCGGCCTGGACCTTCAGGATTTCAAAAGCGGCCAAGATCAAGGTGTTGATTTGCGGTTTTGTTCGGAAAGCAACCTAAACGCAATCGTTGTCCAGGTCAAGCATTATTTAAGATCCGGATACAAACAGTTGTTGTATGAATTGAAAAACACAGAAAGGGCGAATGTAACCGGCCTCAAACCAAATCGTTATATGATCGTTACCTCGGTGCCGCTGAGTAATAACTACAAAAATCAAATCTTTGCCCTTTTCCACCCTTTCATGCAGACGCCAAATGATATTTTTGGACAGGAGGACCTGAATAAATATCTGGAAGCGGATCCTGAACTGGAAAAAAAATGGTATAAATTATGGTTGTCCAGCACTAATGTATTACAGACAGTGTTGCATAATGCGGTTCTTGGCAGATCAGCGTTTGCCGAACAAAAAATTCGGAAGACTATTCGATTGTACAGTCACAGTCAGAGCTATGATGATGCCTTTGACATACTTTCAAAGCATAAGTATATTCTTATCACCGGACAGCCGGGTGTCGGAAAAACGACGTTGGCTAATTTCCTGACCTACCATTTATTATCAGAAGGTCACCAACTGATTTATATCGACTCTGATGTTAAGGATGCGGAAGAGCTGTTTGCAAATGATAACAAGGTTAAACAGGTCTTCTACTTTGATGATTTTTTGGGTGCGAATTATCTGGAAATGATTAACCCGCGGACATCAGAATCGGCATTTGTCAATTTTTTGGAGCGCATCAAAAGCATGGAGAACAAATACTTGATCCTGACCACTCGGACAACCATCTTCCGGACAGCATTGGAAAGATACGAGAAAATGAAAAGAATCAAGGTAGACATAGCGCGCAAAGAGATAGAGCTTGGCAAATACAGTGAATTGGACAAAGCGAAGATTCTTTATAATCACTTATATCATTCCGGCCTAAACCAGGGCCATAAAGATGAGATATTGGCAAAGAAACAGTACTGGAAGATTATTGCACACCAGAACTATAATCCGCGGCTGATCGAATTTATTACGGACCCTAACAATTCCTCGGACGTTCCTGACGGTAAGTTTATGGAATTCGTTTCGAATAACCTGGAATATCCGGAAGAAGTTTGGCGTCATGCGTATGAGCAACAGTTGACGGTCGAAGAAAAGATCCTTCTCCACATTGTATATACGCAGAAAGCCAATACCCAATTTGACGAGTCCAAATTGTTTTTTACCGATATGTTAAATTATGAGGTGAGAACTTATAACCATCAGCCGACTGCCAATCCTTTTCAAACTGCCTGTAAGAAACTACTGGATGGTATTTTAAAAAAGGAAGTCACGATCAGTAGTAAAACGGAGAATGTTAGTTTTATCAACCCATCGATCAATGATTTTCTTAATAACTATTTTCTTAACAACGATGAGGTCCGTTGGAAACTTATCAAAGGGACTACATATATTGAGCAATTTGAACAACTCAAACAGTATTTTTTTAATTACAACAGCAGTAAGCTGAAGTTTCTACAAGAGGAAAGCTCAAGATTTGCCGAGTTTATTCTGGATACTTTTGATGAGATCAAATCTTTACATTCCCCGACGGCCGACATCAGATTGAGGGCGTGTGATCTGTTGTGTGGTTTATTTAGCCTAAACGAAAGTTCAAGCGCAAGAACCGATAGCCGAATACTACAGGTGATGGCTGGTTACAAGATAGCGGATATGAATAACGCTACGCGAAAACATTACCTAAGCCTGATGATGTATGCTGTACCAAACGGGCCGTTAGAAAAACATGTAACGGACAATTGGGATGAGATCATTTTAAAGCTTATCGAAACGGCAGAAGATGAATCAGAATATGAGGAAGTATTGGGCGTTTTTGAGGAATATGGAACGAGTTTTGCAGATTTTGTTTGTAATGACTTGGTTTACAGTAAAGTAAAAACGTACCTCAAGGACTATATAGAATATCAAACCGAATCATGGGTAAGTGACGACAAAGAGAACGTGTTTTGCCTCGAAGATTGGGAGTCGTCAAAATATGATGTTAAAAGCAAGCGCACGGAGTTTTTGGACAAATTTTTCATCACCGATGATTTCTTCAAAGAAGAAGCATTTTATAAAGAAGAAAAACTGGGCGATATTATTGAACAGAACAATCAATATGCCGCTAGCGAGGCTGCAAATCAGAAGCTTGTCAATAAGCAGTTGAAAGATGATATAGCCACTGACTTTGAAAAAGAGATCGAAGAACTGTTTATGGGTATTTATAATCCAGAGGATCCTTACTTAATTTCTGCCCGTGGCCCTCAGTTTTGATTGTCCCCAATCCTCGCTGCCGCAGGCGTCCCGGGCTTGTGGCCCGCTGACAGGTCGCCTGCCGACAGTGGCCCGTATTCCGGTTGTTAAGCGTTTTGAATTAAAACAGAATTTTGGAGTTTTAATTTATAAGCCACAACTACAAATTTAATTATCGCGAAGGTTTAAATGCTACCGACCTGGCTCATCTGTAACGATGGGGAGGGAACTATATGCCGGCATTTATTGCTTTTGTTATTCTTCTCCCATCTTAACGCAAAAATATCTTCTCTGCCGCTAAACAGGGATTTATACAGATTTAAACGGTCATCTTTCATAACGGAAATCCGCGACTAATTTTGCTTCTTTTAATGCTTAAATAACAGCTAACATTAAAATGTAATAATTTTTAATGTTAATGGTATTAAATTACCGCGATAACGACAGGGTATTTGTAGTATAAAGCTGCGTGCTCCTTTAGACAAGTTGTGAGCTTTTATATTTTCATGCAAATTTAATATTTCATGTTAAATTTGCATAGCCGGGAGCATGAACTATAGAAAGATAACCCACGCTTTTTCTCACTTAGTGTAAACTCAAACCAGGATTAATCAGTAAAAAGTGTAAATTTTTTCAGGGCGTGACACACATTTGTCCTTCCTGAAATGTGGATATAATTGATAGTCAACTAATTGTGTGGATTGACAGAAAAGCATACTTTTGTAACCTTTGATTATCAGTCATTTAGCTAAATTTAAAGATTTGTAAAAATGTGAAACGTGCTGATAATGAGTGTGTTTCATAGCGTTCCGCATGTTCGCGTGAGTGAAAAAGTGGAACGCTTGTCTTTCAAGCGTGAGTCGGCCGTGCAGGCTAAAAGCGCAAAAGCGACCCGGGCCCCGCTGAAAGTTAGTCCCCCCAAAAATGTGTGAAAACTCTTTTTCCACCCCCGCAGGATCCCTCTATTCAAAAAAATCATCCAATCTTTATAGAAAAACCAAACCAAACAATATCACCATAAGAGCGATGACAAAAAACATGACAGATATTCCATAAAATGTAGTCCACCTCAGCCAGTTTACAAATTGCTTAAACATTTGCACTATAGGGTCGCCGGATTCATCTATAATCAGGTAACTGGTTTCCCTGTTCCTCGCTGCAATAATCTTTTTTTCTTCCGCATACTGAAGGCGCCCCGGGTCGAGGTGTGCATGGCAATCCGGGCATGTTTCATCTATTTTACTTGTCCATTTGCTCCACTTTCCGCAAACCGGACACTTTATTTCACTAACCTGACTCATAATTAATTTTATATTAAAAAACTAAATTCAATATGATGTAAAAGAGCTAAGCATGGTATTAGTTAAGAAACAGTTTCCGGCGTATTGTGTTTTTATGTTGCCGGCAATTGGTATATTAAAATTAAATAAAAAAAACTAAGATAACGAAAGGTACTTCCGAATTATTTTTAATTTTCACGTCGGCTGATAAAAGTTGAGGTTGTACCCGAAGTGGCCGTAATATAGATTTACGGTTATATGGAATAAGATGCGCAGATGATTGTGACGCCCGGTTTTACCCGGCCTTAAAACCCTATGGAATTCCCGCCATCAACTGGCAGCACCACCCCGGTTAGGTATTTGGCCGCATCCGAAGCTAAATAATAAATAGCCTCAGCTATATCATCCGGCTGGCCCAATTTGCCCATGGGGGTGCGGGAAAGTACTTTTTGTTTGCGCTGCGGGTCGTCATCCAGCGCCTTTGCCGACATATTGGTTTCGATAAATCCTGGTGCCACACAATTAACCCTTATGCCGCCGGGCGATAATTCAACCGCCATGGCTTTCGTCATGCCTTTGATAGCACTTTTTGAGGCGGTGTAGGCAATAACGTAAGGGATGCCGTATTGCGCCGCCATCGAACTGATATTGATAATGCAGCCGCTTTTTTGCTGCAGCATTATTCTGGCCACCTCACGGCTTAGAACAAATACAGAGGTGATGTTTGTTAAAATAACCTGTTGAAATTCTTCATCGGTGACTTCGGTAAAAGCCTTTTTTTGGTTGATCCCGGCGTTGTTAACCAAAATGTCTATCGCCCCAAACTCGCTGGTTACCTCGTTTACTAATTGCGGTATGCCTTTTAAATTACTTAAGTCAAAAACTTTATAACTGCAAAGTTCGCCCAGGTTTTTGGAGGTCTCGGCTAAGTTCTTTTCGTTTCTGCCGATGATGATGGTTTTGATATTGTTTTCAACAAACTTTTTAGCGGTTGCAAGCCCCAAACCTGTAGCCCCGCCTGTTATTACCGCTGTTTTAATTTTTGGATTCATTATGGTATTTGCCGGATGGTTTTTGAATAGTTATATTGAGTGTTCGGTGATTGGAAACCATGAGAAAGCGTCCCTCAAAGCTATGGCCAGTGCGATTCCCCTCTTGAGAGGGGTGGAGGGGTGTGTTAACCGGCTTGTTGGGAAAACACACCCCCGCCACTACACATCCGGGCGCGCCCCCTCTCGAGAGGGGAGTTGTCATAGCGTTCATGATTTCAATTAAGTATAGTTCATACTGGGTAGAATATTCAAGTTTACTTCGTTGATTTTTTTAGCGATGATTCGCGCACGATCAGCTCCGACCGTAAGATCAGGCTATGTGTTTGCTGCAAATCGGTATTATTATCTAAATGGTTGATTAAGATTCTGGCAGCAACTTCTCCCATTTCATATCCCTTATAATCAATGGTGGTTAAATTTGGTTCGATAACGCAGGATGTCGGGTCGTTGTTAAAACCTGCAAATGCAATATCCTCCGGAATTTTGATACCTTCCTTTTTCAATACCTGCATACAGCCTATCGCGCAAGTGTCGTTGGCTACAAATACGCCGTCAGGTTTTTCGGCCATTTTTAAAATTGTCCGGGCGGCTTCGGCCCCGGCTGCGGCGCTTAAGTCATTTATAATAAGCAATTCTGCTTCAGCGCGCAGGTTGTGATCAATCAATGCCTGTTTGTAGCCATTGTAACGTTCAATGTAAACATTGCGCAACTGGTTGCCGCCTATGTGCATTATCCTTTTACAGCCCTGCTCAATCAGGTGGCTGGTGATATTGTATCCTGCTTTATAATTATCAATAAAAATATTCGGGCATTGCTGGTGCTCGTGCACGCGGTCGAAGAAAATAACCGGGATGCCGCGGTTTACAAATGCTTCGAAATGTTCAATGTTGGTGGTGTCGTAAG
>Ga0207076_1049_pt1 | contig 30172 bp, 32 predicted proteins | sample Alteio_BWMinHeat_62_FD_153568 | JGI IMG/M metagenome (GOLD analysis project Ga0207076, IMG submission 153568) | Enriched cells from forest soil in Barre Woods Harvard Forest LTER site, Petersham, Massachusetts, United States -... | ecosystem: Environmental > Terrestrial > Soil > Temperate forest >... | reverse complement strand
ACGGCGTTGCTGCTGTCTTGCCGTGCTAAAGCACTGTCTTCGACCGCGTGCCTTGTTCTCGCCTCAACTAACAAGCGCCACAGAGTTAGCTTAGATTTATAGATTTGGCTTGTCATTGCACATGCCGACGCAATATCTCAATTTGTAAATCCGGTAGTCCGCATGCCTAAGGCGGGATAAACTCCTGCTAGAATACGGACAAAATTTCTTTCAGGTAATGTGGCCGCGGCTGCGTTGCTTCACTTGCAAGCCGGGAGACGCTCCCGGCAGGGTGAGCAGATAAGAGGGCAAAATCCGCTTATCGTCTTTTTGTGAAAAGGATGCATCATGATCAAGGTTGGCATAGTTGGCGGTACTGGTTACACCGGCGTGGAATTGCTGCGCATTTTGGCAACGCATCCGCAGGTGCAATTGACTGCGATCACCTCGCGCAAGGAAGACGGCTTGCCGGTCGCCGACATGTATCCATCGCTGCGTGGCCGCGTCGATATTGCCTTTTCCTCGCCTGACAAAGCCAGACTGACCGAATGCGATGTCGTGTTTTTTGCTACGCCGCACGGCGTGGCGATGGCGCAGGCGCCTGAGTTGCTGGCTGCCGGCGTCAAGCTCATCGACTTGGCGGCGGACTTCCGTTTGCAGGACGTCAGCCAGTTTGAAAAATGGTATGGCATGCCGCATAGCTGCACCCGTGTGCTGGAAGAGGCCGTCTATGGCCTGCCTGAACTGAACCGCGAAGCGATCAAAAAGGCGCGCGTGATCGGCAATCCCGGCTGTTATCCGACCACGATGCAGCTCGGCTTTTATCCTTTGCTGAAAGCCGGCGTGATTGATGCCGGCAACCTGATCGCGGATTGCAAATCGGGGGTTTCCGGCGCCGGCCGCAAGGCGGAGATCGGCCTGCTGTTCTCCGAAACCAGCGACACCTTCAAGGCCTATGGCGTGTCCGGCCACAGGCATACACCTGAGACGGTAGAGCAATTGCAGCGCATGAGCTCCGCCAAGATCGGGCTGTTGTTTACGCCGCATTTGGTGCCCATGGTGCGCGGCATGCATTCGACCTTGTATGGCCGCCTGACTAAAGAGATCAGCAACGAAGAATTGCAGGCCTTGTTTGTCGATGCTTACAAGGGCGAGCCTTTTGTCGACGTGATGCCGTTCGGCTCCCATCCGGAAACCCGCTCCACCCGCGCCTCCAATATGCTGAGGCTGGCGCTGCACCGGCCGAATGACGGCAATACGGTGGTGGTGCTGGTGGTGCAGGACAACCTGGTCAAGGGTTCGTCCGGCCAGGCGGTGCAATGCATGAACCTGATGTTCGGCCTGGAAGAAACAGCCGGCCTGATGCATGTGCCGGTGATGCCTTAACCCGTGCCCATGACTAAGACATCTTCCTGGAAGCGGCGCATCGCAGAGTCGAAAATGACCATCAAGCAGCAGCGTCCATGGCCCGTGACGGTGGCCATGATCGCGCTGATTGTGGGCCTGGGCGGCGCGCTGGCGATGTGGACCTATGACATGGGGCGCAGCTTGACCGGGTTTGAGCCCAAGGCCTCCAAGGAAAAGATGGAAGTGCTGCAAAAACAGCTGGATGAGCTGACCGCCGAGCGCGACAAGCTGTCTGTATCTGCCAATACGGTGGAAAGCCAGATGAACATGGACCGCTCCATGCAGAAGCAGCTGACGGACCAGATCAAGACCTTGACGGCCGACAATCTGAAACTGAAGGACGACCTGGCTTTTTTTGAAAGCCTGATGCCGTCGGCAACCGGCCCGGAAGGCATTACCGTGCAGCGCCTGATGGCGGATATGGCGGCGCCCAACCAGTTGCGCTACCGCATCCTGGTCATGCAGGGGGGCAAGGGCAGCAACGATTTTAACGGCGAATTGCAATACAACCTGACTCTTGTGCAGGCAGGCAAAAGTGTTATGATGCAATTCCCCGATCCCAAGGCTGGCGATGCCGCCAAGCTAAAATTGTCATTCAAACACTACCAGCGCCTGGAAGGGCTGATTTCCTTACCGGACGGCGCGACGGTCAAGGCGGTGCAGGCAAAAGTGGTGGATCGCGGCCAGGTGCGCGCTCAGCAATCGATTAATCTTTAAGGAAGCTTGTCCATGTTCAGCCGCAAAAACAAGAGCACGATAGATAGTTTGATTGGTGTAGCCACGACCATAGAAGGCAATTTGCACTTCAAGGGCGGCTTGCGCATAGATGGTTACGTGCGAGGCAATGTGATCGCCGATGCGAATGAGCCCAGCATGCTGGTGATTTCGGAGCAAGCCAAGATAGACGGCGAAGTGCGCGCCGGGCATATTGTTGTCAATGGTGAAATTAACGGCCCGGTATTTTCCGCCGAACTCATTGAATTACAGCCAAAAGCCCGCATATCCGGTGATGTACATTACAAGGCGCTGGAAATGATGAGCGGCGCGCTGGTTGCCGGCAAGTTGGCACATGATCAACTTCCTGAGCCTGTATTGAAACTGGCGTCTTCCAACTGAGTCCAGTTGCCCATGCGACGCCGTATGCGCTGCCTGTTTTCCGGGCAGCAAAATATCTGATATCGAATTAAGGTCTATAATAGAGCCTGTCTGAATCGTAGGAGCAAGAAATGAACGCCGTAGCCGAAATGCCAGCACCAATAGTTTTTACCGATAGCGCCGCTTCCAAGGTTGCGCAATTAATCGAAGAGGAAGGTAACCCCGACCTGAAACTGCGCGTATTCGTGCAAGGCGGCGGCTGCTCCGGTTTCCAGTATGGTTTCACTTTCGATGAAATCACCAATGAAGACGACACGACGATGACCAAAAATGGCGTGCAGTTGCTGATCGACTCGATGAGCTACCAGTACCTGGTCGGCGCAGAGATCGACTACAAGGACGACCTGGAAGGCGCGCAATTCGTGATCAAGAATCCGAATGCAACCACGACCTGCGGCTGCGGTTCTTCTTTCTCTGCCTGATACATCAATTTCGATAAAAGGGACGCTGCGGCGTCCTTTTTTTATGGCTTGAAATTAATTCAGCAGCGGGATTGATAACAATTCACCACTGCCGCGCCAACATTCATTACACTAGAATTCCAAGAAGAGGAAATGAATATGGAGCAGACCAGCTCAAGCGATGTGTACCGGCAGCGCCAGCGCGAGGTGGTGGCTGCACTGCGTGCAGCCATTCCCGGACACTGCGTGCTATTCCAGGAAGAAGATACCCGTCCGTATGAATGCGACGGCCTGGCGGCTTACCGCCAGTTGCCTATGGTGGTCACCTTGCCGGAAAATGAAGCGCAGGTCATCGCCGTGCTGGATGTTTGCCGCGAGCGCCAGGTGCAGATCGTTCCGCGCGGCGCCGGCACCGGTTTGTCCGGTGGGGCGATGCCGATTGCCGACGGCGTGGTGCTATCCACCGCCAAACTGAACAGGATAGTCAAGGTCGATCCTTATGCGCGCACCGCGATCGTCCAACCCGGCGTGCGCAACCTGGCGATTTCCGATGCGGTGGCCCAGCACGGCCTGTACTATGCGCCGGATCCGTCCTCGCAAATAGCCTGCACGATAGGCGGCAACGTCGCCGAAAATTCCGGCGGCGTGCATTGCCTGAAATACGGCCTGACCGTGCACAACGTGTTGCGCGTCAGGGTGGTCACGATAGAGGGTGAAGTCATAGAACTGGGTAGCGGCGCGCTGGATGCGCCCGGCCTGGACCTTCTGTCGGTTTTCATAGGCTCGGAAGGCATGCTCGGCGTAGTAACCGAAGTCACGGTCAGGCTGGTGCCCAAGCCGCAGGCAGCACGCGTCATCATGGCGTCATTTGACGATGTGGTGAAGGGCGGCAATGCGGTCGCCAATGTGATCGCCGCCGGCATCATTCCCGCCGGGCTGGAGATGATGGACAAGACCTCGTCGCGCATGGTCGAACCCTTTGTGCAGGCCGGCTACGATATCGACGCGGAAGCCATCCTGCTGTGCGAATCCGACGGCACTACCGACGAGGTGGAAGAAGAAATCCAGCGCATGACGGCGGTCTTGCAACAATCGGGCGCTACCGCGATCGCCGTCTCGCAGTCTGAGGCCGAGCGCCTGAAGTTCTGGTCCGGCCGCAAGAATGCCTTCCCGGCGGCCGGCCGTATCTCGCCGGATTACTATTGCATGGACGGCACGATACCGCGCAAGAACCTAGCCCAGGTCCTGCTCAGCATCGCCGAGATGGAAAAAAAATACGCACTGCGCTGTGCCAATGTGTTCCACGCCGGCGACGGCAACCTGCACCCGCTGATTTTGTTCGATGCCAACCAGCCGGGAGAATTCCACCGGGCCGAATTATTCGGCGCCGATATTTTGGAGCTGTGCGTCGCCGTCGGCGGCACGATCACCGGCGAACATGGCGTAGGCATAGAAAAAATCAATTCCATGTGCGTGCAGTTTTCCGACACCGAGCGCGAGGCTTTCTTTGCCGTGAAGCGCGCGTTTGACACGCCTTTCCTGCTGAACCCGGACAAGGCGATTCCCAGCCTGCATCGCTGCGCGGAATACGGGCGCATGCATGTGAAGCGCGGTGCGTTGAAGTTTGCCGACTTGCCGCGTTTTTAAGGCGCATGATGGATCAAGACATGGAACAACAATTGGAACGGATGCGGCAACGCATCCTGGCCGCGGGCGCCGATAAAACCGCGCTGTGCATACAGGGCGGCGGTAGCAAGCAGTGGTATGGACAAACTCCGCATGGCACCGTGCTGGATACCCGCGCCTACACCGGTATTATTGCCTACGACCCGACCGAACTGGTGATCACTGCGCGCTGCGGTACGCCTTTGGCCGAGATAGAGGCGGCGCTGGATCAGCACAACCAGATGCTGGCATTTGAGCCGCCGCACTTCGGCGATACGGCGACGATAGGCGGCGTCGTGGCAGCCGGCTTGTCCGGCCCGCGCCGCGCTACGGCAGGCGCAGTGCGCGACTTCGTACTGGGGGCCAGCCTGCTGGACGGCAGCGGCGAACATCTGCACTTCGGCGGCCAGGTAATGAAGAATGTGGCCGGCTACGACGTATCGCGCTTGCTGACGGGCTCATTAGGCAGCCTGGGGCTGATCACCGAAGTATCGCTGAAGGTATTGCCCAAGCCCTTCGCGGAAAGCACGCTGGTATTCGCGCTATCGGAAGCGGATGCCCTGTCGCGCCTGAACCAGTGGGGCGGGCAGGCTTTGCCGGTCTCCGCCAGTGCCTGGCATGTGGGTCGCCTGATGCTGCGCTTGTCCGGTGCGGAGGCGGCGGTGCGCGCCGCCAGGCAGAAACTGGGCGGCGAGACGGTCAACAATGCGGATGTCTACTGGGCCTCGCTGCGGGAACAGACGCACGATTTTTTTACGCAAGACGACAATCGCGGCCTGTGGCGGCTATCGGTGCCGTCAACCACGCCACCCCTGGTGCTGAAAGGGAAGTCGCTGATAGAGTGGGGCGGAGCGCAGCGCTGGCTGTACAGCGATATGGATCCGCAAGCGATACGCGGCGAGGTCGCCAAAGCGGGAGGCCATACCACGCTATTCCGCGGCGGCGACAAGGAGGCCGGCGTATTCACCCCGCTGGCTCCGGCCATCGCAAGAATCCACCATAAGCTGAAAAGCGCCTTCGATCCGGCAGGAGTATTCAATCCCGGCCGCATGTATAAAGATTTCTGACCATGCAAACCAATCTTGCCGATTTCATCAAAGACACCCGTGAAGGCCAGGAGGCGGACCAGATTCTGCGCAAGTGCGTGCACTGCGGATTTTGTACGGCGACCTGCCCCACCTACCAGTTACTGGGCGATGAGCTCGACGGCCCGCGCGGCCGCATCTACCTGATCAAGCAGGTACTGGAAGGCAAGCCCGCCACTGCCAGCACGCAATTGCACCTGGACCGCTGCCTGACTTGCCGCAATTGCGAGACCACTTGCCCGTCGGGAGTACAGTATGGCCGCCTGGTGGATATAGGCCGCAAGATCGTCGACCAGCAGGTACCGCGTCCATTCGTGCAAAGCATCAAGCGCAAGGCCTTGCAGGAACTCCTGCCGCGCAAATGGCTGTTCACTCCGGCAATGAAAGTCGGACAGATGCTCAGACCCCTGCTGCCGAGATCATTGAAGAACAAGGTGCCGCAGGCGCAAGCTGCGGGAGCCTGGCCGCAAACTGAGCATGCACGCAAGATGCTGCTGCTGGACGGCTGCGTGCAGCCGGCGATGTCGCCGAACATCAATGCGGCAACTGCCAGGGTGCTGGATGCCCTGGGTGTGCAATTGATCGTCGCACCCAGGGCCGGCTGCTGCGGCGCGATACGCTATCACCTGAACCAGCAGGAGGCAGGGTTGGATGACATGCGCCGCAATATTGACGCCTGGTGGCCGTTCGTGGAGGCTGGCGCGGAAGCCATTGTGATGACAGCCTCGGGCTGCGGGGCGACGGTGAAGGAATATGGCCATCTGCTGGCGCACGACCCCGCCTATGCGGAGAAAGCGGCGCGCGTCACGGCATTGACGCAAGACCTGAGTGAGGTCTTGCCGCAGTTTGAGATGGAACTGGCGGACAAGCTCGCGGGAAAAATCAGCCGGCGTGTGGCATGGCATCCGCCCTGCACACTGCAGCACGGGCAACAGATACGCGGCAAGGTCGAGGGTGTGCTGCGCAGCGCCGGCGTTGACGTGCAGCTATGCGCCGACAGCCATCTGTGCTGCGGGTCTGCCGGTACCTATTCGGTGCTGCAGCCTGAATTGTCTTATCAGTTGCGCGATAATAAACTGCGCAACTTGCTGGATACCGGGCCGGACATGATAGTGTCGGCGAATATCGGGTGTTTGACGCATTTGCAGTCGGGGACGGATGTGCCGGTGAGGCATTGGATAGAGTTGGTGGATCAGGCTTTGGCCCGATGACATCGCGCTTATTCTGAGATCGCCGAATCAGTCGTGGATTGCTGGTCGGGGGTAGCCCGACAGCTACATACCTTTTTTGCTTCGCGCCTAGGCGGCCCCCAAGAAAAGGTATGCCAAAAAAGACGACCGCAGACTTGCCCTACGGGTGATGGCGCAAAGCGCCATCACATTTTGTGCGTTACAAAAAATGGGAAACAGACGAAACTCGCCTTTGGCTCAAACAACGTCTGTTTCTGATCCATTTTCTGTAAAGCACAAAATGCTGCATCCCCAGCGGATTAAGATCAAAAACGAAGCAAATCAAGCCGATTCAGTTTTAGGTTTACGTGTTTTTTTGTGGTTGCTAATAGCGAATTCATCCGAAACGAACGACAATAGATGATACAGACCTTCACTATCCTGCTGATCTTCCAAAGCCTCGGTGAGGGGCTGGCTCACCTGTTCAGCTTGCCGGTTCCGGGGCCGGTGCTCGGCATGCTGCTGCTGTTTTGCTTCCTGATCCTGAAAAAGGACATGGCGCAGAAGCTGGCGCCTACTGTGCAGGAATTTTTGAAGCATTTGTCGCTGCTGTTCATCCCGGCCGGGGTCGGCATCATGGTGCTGGGGCAGCAGGTGCTGGCGGAATGGCTGCCGCTGGCGGTGGCTTTGCTTGCCAGTACTGCGGTGTCCATCGTCGTCACCGCACTGGTCGTGCGCTGGCTGCAGAAATGACCGGGCGCCTGACCGATATCTGGGTCTATCTGGCGGCGTCGCCATTGCTGGGCCTGACCGCCACGCTGATCGCCTACCAGCTTGCCTACGCGATCTATGCCAAGACGAAATTCAATTCGCTTGCCAATCCGGTCGCGATTGCCGTGGCGATGCTGGTGCTGGTATTGAGCCTGACCGGCACCTCTTACAAGACCTATTTTGCCGGCGCGCAGTTCGTGCATTTCCTGCTGGGGCCGGCCACCGTGGCGCTGGCTATTCCCTTGTATCAGCAAATCGATAAATTGCGGCGCAACTGGCTGGCCTTCCTGGTTGGCTCGCTGGTCGGCAGCGCTGCGGCGATTGCAACGGCAATGGGCCTGGCCTGGTTGCTGGGGGCCACGCCAGCGACGATATTGTCGATAGCGCCCAAGTCCGTGACGATGGCGATAGCGATGGGGGTCGCGGAAAAGATAGGCGGCCTGCCTTCGCTGACGGCGGTATTGGTGATGTTGACCGGGATACTGGGTGCGACGATGGCGCGTGGCCTGTTGAACTTGCTGAAGGTGGAGGATGACAGCGTGCGCGGTTTTGCGCTCGGCGTCAGCGCGCACGGCATAGGTACTGCGCGCGCGTTCCAGTTCAGTGAAGAGATGGGTGCTTTCGCCGGCCTGGCGATGGGGATGTCTGGTTTATTGACGGCCCTGCTGCTGCCGTTGGCCTTGAAACTGCTGGGCCTGATATGAAAACTGCCTGGCAAGGCAGGCAGTTTTTTTAAAAACCATATTGCAGACTTATTCCGCCAGCAGCTTTTCTATGTCCGCCACCATTTCCTTCGGGGTGGTGGCAGGGGCGTAGCGCTTATACACGGTGCCGTCTTTCTTCACCAGGAACTTGGTGAAATTCCATTTGATCGCTTCTATGCCGAGCAGGCCTGGAGCCTGGGCCTTCAGGTTCTTGTACAAAGGATGGGCATCGCTGCCGTTGACGTCGATTTTCTCGAACAGCGGAAACGTCACACCATAGTTCTTTTCGCAAAAAGCGCCGATTTCTTCCGCGGTGCCGGGCTCCTGGTGCAGGAACTGGTTGCAAGGGAAGCCCAATACTTCGGCGCCCTTGTCCTTGAATTGCTGGTAGACCTCTTCCAGCCCCTTGTATTGCGGCGTAAAACCGCAATTGCTGGCAGTATTGACGATCAGCACCACTTTACCCAGGTATTGCTTCAGGTCTATCGGGCTGCCTTGCAGGCTGTTTGCTGTGAAGTCGAGGGCGCTCATACTATTCCTAAATGTTGGGTTCCCGCGCTGAGGTCGCGGTCTTTTGCATCTTTACCTTGCAGCATGATGGCCAGCCGCAATTCGTTGACCGAGTCGGCATTGCGCAAGGCGTCTTCGTACGTAATCATGTCGGCTTCATGCAGGTCGAACAGCGCCTGGTCAAAGGTCTGCATGCCTAGCTCACGCGATTTTTTCATGATTTCCTTGATCTCATGCACATGGCCCTTGAAGATCAGGTCGGAAATCAGCGGCGAGTTGAGCAGGATTTCGACTGCGGCGACCCGGCCCTTTTTCCCCTTGATCGGCAGCAAGCGCTGTGAAATCACGCCCTTCAGGTTCAGCGACAGATCCATCAGCAATTGCGCGCGGCGTTCTTCCGGGAAGAAGTTGATCATCCGGTCCATCGCCTGGTTGGCGCTGTTGGCATGCAGGGTGGCCAGGCACAAGTGGCCGGTTTCGGCGAAGGCGATCGCAAAGTCCATGGTCTCGCGGTCGCGGATTTCGCCGATCTGTATCACGTCGGGAGCCTGGCGCAGCGAATTCTTCAATGCCGCACCCCAGTCTTCCGTGTCTATGCCGACTTCACGCTGGGTGACGATGCAATTGCCGTGCGGGTGCACGTATTCTATCGGGTCCTCGACGGTCAGGATGTGGCCGTAGCTGTTGGCGTTGCGATAGCCGACCATCGCCGCCAGTGTCGTGGATTTACCGGAACCGGTGGCACCGACCATGATGACCAGGCCGCGCTTGGTCATCGCCACTTCTTTCAGGTTGCTGGGCAGGCCCAGGTCTTCAAACTTGGGAATGGTCGTGGTAATAGTCCTCAGTACCAGGCCGACCCGTCCCTGCTGCATGAACGCAGATACCCGGAAGCGCCCCATGCCGGCAGGATTGATCGCAAAATTGCATTCCTTGGTGGCCTCAAATTCCGCCGCCTGCTTGTCGTTCATGATGGCCCGGGCCAGGTCGACCGTATGGGCCGGCGTCAGCGCCTGGTTGGAGACCGGCGTTACCTTGCCGTCTATCTTGAAGGCGGGCGGGAATTCCGCAGTGATGAACAAGTCCGAGCCATTCTTGGTCAGCATCAGCCGCAGCAAGTCGTGCATGAATTTGGTTGCCTGATCGCGTTCCATATTTCTCAGAGCCTTTTTTGATCTGGTTGAGCCGGCTAGTGGTGGCAAGCCGGCGTTGTTATGACTGTTATTAGCCGGGGAAATTGTCCGGTATTTTCGCCGCTGACCTGGCTGTGCCGGTCGAAATCGCATTCCTGCGCACCAGGTCGGTCAGGTTTTGGTCCAGCGTCTGCATGCCGATATTGCTGCCGGTCTGGATCGCAGAGTACATCTGCGCGATTTTTGCTTCGCGGATCAGGTTACGGATCGCCGGCGTGCCGAGCATGATTTCATGGGCGGCAACGCGGCCGCTGCCATCCTTGGTTTTCAGCAGGGTTTGCGAGATCACGGCTTGCAGGGACTCGGACAGCATTGAGCGCACCATCTCTTTTTCTTCAGCCGGGAAAACGTCGACGATACGGTCGATGGTCTTGGCCGCAGAGGAAGTATGCAGGGTACCGAACACCAAATGGCCGGTTTCTGCCGCGGTCAGGGCCAGCCGTATGGTTTCCAGGTCGCGCAACTCGCCGACCAGGATGGCGTCCGGATCTTCACGCAATGCAGAACGCAGCGCATTCTGGAAAGACATCGTATGCGGACCGACTTCGCGCTGGTTGATCAGGCATTTTTTCGATTCGTGCACGAATTCTATCGGGTCTTCCACAGTCAGGATGTGGCCATACTCATTTTCGTTGAGGTGGTTGACCATCGCCGCCAGCGTGGTCGATTTGCCGGAACCGGTAGGGCCGGTGACCAGCACCAGGCCGCGCGGTTTCATCGCCAGTTCGGCAAAAATCTTGGGCGCATTCAATTGTTCCAGGCTCAATATCTTGGACGGAATGGTACGCATGACCGCTGCGGCGCCGCGTTCCTGGTTGAAGGCGTTCACACGGAAACGCGCCAGGCCGGGTATGGAGAAAGAAAAATCGCACTCCAGCACTTCTTCGTAAGCCTTGCGCTGCGAGTCATTCATGATGTCATAGATCAGCGAATGCACATCCTTGTGTTCCAACGGCGGCAGATTGATACGTCGCACATCGCCGTGCACCCGTATCATCGGCGGCAGGCCAGACGATAAATGGAGATCGGATGCGTTGTTCTTGACTGAAAATGCGAGTAGTTCTGAAATGTCCATTTATAATTCCGATGTTGAATAGGAAAAAATTTGCAAGTGAGCCAAAGCGAAGCCCCGGCCCCGATTTCAAGCGGAGCCCTGCCGAATGTGCGACCAGGCTTTAGATATTCCACCAAAAGTAATGCACTAGAAGTAACCTGATTATGTCCTCAATCTCTATATCTGACAACTTGCAAACGGTACGCGCCGGTTTACTCGCCGCTTGCTGCACCGCCGGCCGAGCTCCCGAGCAAGTCGCGCTGTTGGCGGTATCAAAGACCTGCAGCGCCGAGCAGGTACTGCAGGCTGCCAGGGCCGGCCAGCATGCGTTTGGCGAAAATTATGTGCAGGAAGCGGTGGACAAGATGGCGGCCGTGCATGCGCTGGCTCCGGACTTGGCGCTGGAATGGCATTTCATCGGCCCGATACAGAGTAATAAGACCCGGCAGATCGCAGAGAACTTTGCCTGGGTGCATTCGGTAGACCGGGAAAAAATTGCCATAAGGCTATCGGAGCAACGCCCCGGGGACTTGCCGCCGCTGAATGTCTGTTTGCAAATCAACATCAGTGGCGAGGCCAGCAAAAGCGGCGTAGCGCCGAGCGACGCGCTGGCATTGGCTCAGAAAATCGCCGTCCTGCCGGGCTTGCAATTGCGCGGGCTGATGGCAGTGCCGGAAGCTTCAGATGATGTTTTCGAGCAACATGTTGCGTTCCGGCAATTACGTCAATTGATGGAAATGATGCGATCGCAGGGCTTGCCGCTGGACAGTTTGTCGATGGGGATGAGCGCCGACATGCAACCCGCAATTGCAGAAGGCAGTACCATAGTCAGGATAGGTACTGCCATTTTCGGAAAGAGGGATTATGCAAAATGAATTAAAGATAGGCTTTATCGGCGGCGGCAACATGGCGACGGCCCTGATCGGCGGCCTGGCGGTGAAACTGACCAGCCCCAACAATATCCATGTGGTGGACGTCAACCAGGATTCGCTGACACGCATGGAGGCGCAGTTCGGCGTCAACACTTCACTGAAGATAGACGGCTCGCTGGCGCATTGCGACGTCATCATCCTGGCGGTCAAGCCTCAGCAATTGCGTGACGTGGTCAGCCAGTTGCAGGCCCATCTGTCCGGCCAGCTATTGCTGTCGATCGCGGCCGGGATACGGGCGGAAGACATTTCTCGCTGGCTGAACGGCTACGACGCCATCGTGCGCAGCATGCCGAATACCCCCGCGCTGATCAGCAAGGGTGTTACCGGCATGGTGGCGATGGCTGGCGTAAGCGTGGAGCAGCGCCAGGCTGCGGACAATATCATGCGCGCGGTAGGCGCCACTGTATGGCTGGACGATGAGGCTTTGATCGATTCCGTGACTGCGGTATCCGGCAGCGGGCCGGCCTACGTGTTCTATTTCATCGAAGCGCTGCAGCAGGCGGCTGCGGAACTGGGCCTGAATCCAGAGCAGGGCACGCAACTGGCGATCGCCACGTTCACCGGCGCCGCTGAACTGGCCGCGCAATCCGCCGATGAAGTTGCAGTGTTAAGGGAGAGGGTGACTTCCAAGGGCGGCACTACTTACGCTGCCTTGAACAGCCTGGAAGCGAGCGGCGTCAAGGGAGCCATCGTGCAAGCGATCAAGGCCGCCGCCGCGCGCGGCAAGGAACTGGGTGACGAATTCGGCCAACAAAGCTGAACCGCCGATTGCCTGATAGCGCTTAATCCGTAAATTGGCCGCTGTTTTTGCGGGCGGCCGCTTTCAGTTTGGGCCGGATACTCTGCCAGACACGCCAGGCGATCATCCCCTTGTTGAATAGCGAAAATAGCTTGCGCGGCTTGAGGACAAATGCCGCCGCCACGACTCCGGTCACGATCAGCGGATGTTGCCGGATTTTTTCGCCGATGCGCAGGCCTATGTCGGTGAACGCCAGTGATTGCCGGATTCGTCCCGCCTGCAATTGCAGGGCATCGCGCTGTTGCTGGCTTTTTGCCAGCAGCGCGTTGCGGCGCTGCGCCAGCCTGCTATTGAGGGATGGGGGCGGCATATTAATCCCCGGCAGCGGGTTGAGCTGCAGGGCTGCCGGCCTGTAATGCCGACTTGTCCTTGCCCAGTTCGGCCAGCGTATGCGCAAACAGTCTCGGCTTGCTACGCAAAGCCCGGCGCAGCCACAGGCCCAGGCTGATGGACGAGCCGGCAAATATTGCAATCAGCGCGAACAATACCGCAAGCCTGTAACTGCTGTCCCAAAAAAGCGCAATGACCAGCAGCAGGCATAGCAATACGGCGATCCCCGCGCAAAACAGCGCAATCAGCACCAGCACCAAGTAAGTGGCGTAGCGCGCCAGCTCCTCTTCCACCTCAACGGATACCAATTCCAGTCGGGTTTGCAGTATGTCCAGCAGCGTCGTCGCCAGCCGCGCGATGGAATCGAGGATCGCCATGTGCTTATTTGCTGCGGCCTATCAGCAGGCCGATCAGCAGGCCTACGCCGGCTGCAACGCCGGCAGATTGCCAGGGATTGTCTTTCACATATTCGTCCGTCGCGCGGGCCGCATCCTTGGTCCTGGTCAGTACCGCTTCTTCCAGCCGCAGGATTTCGTCCTTGGATCTTTTCAGTGTCGCTTCAAATTTTGCCTTGGCGGCCTTGAAGCCTTCACCGGTTTGCTGTTCCGAATTTTGCAGCAATGATTCTGCATCCCTGATGATCTGGTTCAGATCGCTCATCAATTTGTCTTTGGCGCTGTCTGTAGAACTCATGGTGTGTCCTTTCAGTGAAAGAGGGGATGGCTAATGAAAGTTATAATTTAATCATTTCTGTCACTTTAGCGCATAGTCGATTGCGATACCAGCAAAAATCGCTGCGCCCAGCCAGTTATTGTGGCGAAACGCGGCGAAGCAGCGCATGCGGTCACGGTCGCGGATCAGCGTGTAATGATAGGCGGCGCAAGCGGTCGCCACGGCCATGCCGGCGACGAACCACAGGCGCAAGCCCAGTTGCCAGCCCACCAGCAAGATCAGCGCAAAGCTGACGGCGTAGCACAGCATGACGGCCAGCACGTCGTAATTGCCGAAGGTAATGGCCGAAGTGCGGATGCCGATTTTAAGGTCGTCGTCCCGGTCCACCATCGCATATTCGGTATCGTAGGCCACCGCCCAAAAGATGTTTGCGACCAGCAATATCCAGGCGGCGGCCGGCACCTGGTTCTGTACTGCGGCAAAGCCCATGGGGATGCCGAAGCCGAAGGCAATGCCGAGATAGGCTTGCGGTATTGCAAAAAAGCGCTTGAAGTAAGGATAGCTGCCGGCGATCAACACCGCCAGCACCGACAATTGCCTGGTCAGGGTATTCAGGGGCAGGATCAGCAGGAAAGAGACCAGCGCCAATACAACGGCGACCATGATCGCTTCCCAGCCGGCGATCTTGCCGCTGGTGAGCGGACGTTCCGCAGTGCGCTTGACGTGCTTGTCAAAATCCCGGTCCGCATAGTCATTGATCGCGCAGCCTGCTGACCGCATCAATACCGTGCCCACGGTAAAAATAGCGACCAGCGACCAGTCCGGCTTGCCGCTGGAAGCCAGCCACAGTGCCGCCAGCGTGGGCCATAGCAATAATAATATGCCGATAGGTTTATCCAGGCGCACCAGCTTGAAGTAATAAGTGAGTCGGGTAGAAAGCGGTGTCATGGAAATGGCGGACATAATGATAGGCAGTGGTGCTGTCGTCAATGCTTCGTGATGCAGGCTCATCGCGGACAGTGTTGTGATTGTGCGTCGCAAAAGGGAATTATATGGGTATCTGCACACATACGCTTGATCCGATGCTATCGTAGCGCGGTTGTCACAATATATACATAAAATAGGCTGCGTTTTGTTGGGATCGCTGCTTTTGCACGCTCTGGGCGGCAAAACCGGCGGCAATAAAATATCGGGCAGCCGCAACCACTCCAGAGGATACGCGATGAAATTCAAGTTCAGGACCTTGGCTGTCGCCAGCGCCATGTTAACGCTGGCGATGATGACGACGTCGGCGCAGGCTGTAACCGAAATCAGCTGGTGGCATTCGATGACCGGAGCCCTGGGCGATCGCGTGAATGCGCTGGCCGACCAGTTCAACAAGGGGCAGACAGAGTACAAGGTCGTGCCTGTGTATAAGGGGAGCTATGACGAAGCGATGGCCGGTGCGATCGCCGCCTACCGGGCAGGCAATGCGCCGAATATCCTGCAGGTGTTCGAGGTCGGTACTGCGACGATGATGTATTCCAAGGGCGCCATCAAGCCGGTATCGGAAGTGATGAAGATCGCCGGCGAGAAATTCGATGCCAGCGTCTATATCCCGGCCGTCGCGGGCTATTATGCTTCCCCCAAGGGCGAGCTGGTGTCTTTCCCGTTCAATAGTTCCACCACCGTGTTCTACTATAACAAGGACATGTTTGCCAAAGCCGGCATGGATCCCAGCAAGGCGCCCGCGACATGGCAAGAGGTGGTGGCCGCTGCAGCCCGCCTGAAAGCCAATGGCGAGAAATGCGGATTTACTACCGGCTGGCAAACCTGGGTACACCTGGAAAGCTTCTCCGCCTGGCATAACGTGGAATTTGCCTCCAAGAGCAATGGCTTCGGCGGCCTGGACGCGCGCCTGAAGTTCAATAGCCCCTTGCATGTGAAGCATATAGAGAACATGGCAAACTGGGCCAAGCAGGGCTACTTCACCTATGCCGGCCGCAAGAATGAGCCCGAAGCGAAATTTTATTCCGGCGAGTGCGGCATGCTGACTTCGTCCAGTTCCGCCTATGGCAATATCGCCAAAAATGCCAAGTTCAAATTTGCGGTTGCTCCTTTGCCTTACTACTCCGACGTGCCGGGCGCTCCGCAAAACACCATCATAGGCGGTGCCTCGCTGTGGACCATGAGCGGCAAAAAGAACGAGGAATATAGGGGCGTGGCCAGGTTCTACAAGTTCCTGTCGCAGCCGGAAGTGCAGGCCAAATGGCACCAGGAAACCGGCTACCTGCCGATTACGATTGCCGCCTATGAGCTGACCAAAAAATCCGGTTTCTATGAAAAGAATCCCGGCCCCGGCGTCGCCGTGCAGCAGATGGTCGTCAAGACCACCGACAAGTCGCGCGGCGTGCGCCTCGGCAATTTCGCGCAGATACGCACCGTGATGGATGAGGAGTTGGAGGCAGTGTGGGCCGGCAAGAAAACGGCCAAGGAAGCGCTGGATGCGGCGGTGGTGCGTGGCAATGAAATTCTAGAAAAGTTCGAAAAATCCAATCGATAGCTGCCATAAACCTACTGCGCCGCCCGATTTTTTGCCTGTGATGCTCACCGTACATTCGTACGGTTGCGCTTCTCGGCGAAAACTCGAACGGTTCGCTACGGTCTCTGGCAGCCCTCGCCAACTACATTAATAAATTTATTTGATTCAAAAAATCGAAGGTTCACTTGGAAAAACGTGCTCGTTTTCGGTCTGCCTGGTTGCCGTATTTATTGGTGGCGCCGCAGATTATTGTTACCGTGGTTTTTTTCTTTTGGCCGGCGGCGCAGGCGCTGTATCAGTCCATGCTGCTGCAGGATGCGTTTGGCATGTCTACCGAGTTTGTGTGGCTGGACAATTTCAAGGCCTTGTTTGCCGATCCCAACTATCTGGCTTCATTCCAGACCACTGCGTTATTCTCGGTGCTGGTGGCTTTCCTGGGGCTGGCGATCTCGCTGGTGCTGGCGGTGTTTGCCGACCGCGTGGTCAGGGGCGCGACGGTGTACAAGACCTTTTTGATCTTGCCGTATGCGGTTTCTCCGGTAGTCGTCGGCGTGCTGTGGATGTTCCTGCTGAACCCCACTTTGGGCGTCGTCGCGCATGCATTGCGCCATGTCGGCATTGAGTGGAACAATTTGCTCAATGGCCGGCACGCAATGATACTGATCGTGCTGGCCGCGGTCTGGAAGCAGATCAGCTATAACTTCCTGTTTTTCCTGGCCGGTTTGCAGGCGATACCAAAATCCTTGATCGAGGCAGCGGCGATAGACGGCGCCGGTCCGGTGCGGCGGTTTGCGACCATTGTATTTCCACTGCTGTCGCCGACCTCGTTTTTCCTGCTGGTCGTCAATATCGTGTATTCCTTCTTCGATACCTTCGCGATCGTGGAAGCGACCACGCAAGGCGGACCCGGCAAGGATACCGAAATCCTGGTGTTCAAGGTGTTCAATGACGGCTTCAAGGGCGGCGACCTCGGCAGCGCTGCCGCGCAGTCGGTGATCTTGATGAGCATCGTGATCGTATTGACGGTAGTGCAGTTCAAGTATGTTGAAAAGAAAGTGCAATACTCATGATGATGAAAGCAGGCAATGATTGAGCGGCGCCCGATACTGGATATGATCAGCCACCTGATATTGATCTTTGGAGTGGCCATCGTCGCCTTCCCCATCTATATCGCGCTGGTCGCCAGTTCGCAGACGGCGGAACAGGCGGCGCTGGCGCCCTTGTCGCTGATACCCGGCGACCAGCTATTCCATAATCTGTCGGCGGTGCTGAATACGGGCGCGTCCGGCAATGTCAGCGCCGGCCCTGTGGCCAGGATGCTGTGGATCAGCCTGGCGTCGGCGCTGATCATTGCGATCGGCAAGATCAGCATTTCCATGCTGTCGGCCTTTGCGATGGTGTATTTCCGCTTTCCCGGCCGCAGCCTGTTTTTCTGGATGATCTTTGTGACGCTGATGCTGCCGGTCGAGGTGCGCATTACGCCCACCTACAAAGTGGTGTCCGATTTGGGTATGCTAAACAGCTATGCCGGCCTGACGATACCGCTGATCGCGTCGGCGACCGCGACCTTCCTGTTCCGGCAGTTTTTCCTGACCGTGCCGGATGAACTGGCCGAAGCGGCGCGCATAGACGGCGCCGGTCCCTTGCGTTTTTTCAAGGATGTATTGTGGCCCTTGTCGCGCACCAACGTGGTGGCGCTGTTCGTGATCATGTTCATCTATGGCTGGAACCAGTACCTGTGGCCCCTGCTGATTTCCACCGAGCAGGGCATGTATCCGATAGGCGTGGGCATTCGGCGCATGATCGCCGGCGGCGACGCCGCGGTCGAATGGAATATGGTGATGGCAACCCTGTTGTTGGCGATGCTGCCGCCTGCGCTGGTAGTCATCGTCATGCAAAAATGGTTTGTCAAAGGATTAGTCGATTCCGAAAAATAGCCGCCGGGAGCCGCGATTAAGCTACGGCGCGGCCCAATCTCAAGCCTGCGATGCTCACCGTGCCTTAGTACGGTTGCGCTTCCTGGCTTGACCTTGAGCCGCTCGCTACGCTTACTCACGGCTCCGTATCCTGCGTAAAGTTTAAAAAATAAAGTACCCAAAGTATATGGCGCAAGTCCACTTAAAAGACGTAAAAAAAACCTACGGCAAGGGCGACAAGGCGGTTGCCGTTATCCATGGCATCTCCATTGACATCCAGCACGGCGAGTTCATCGTGATGGTCGGGCCTTCCGGTTGCGGAAAGTCGACCCTGCTGCGTATGGTGGCTGGCCTGGAAGAAATCACTTCCGGCGATGTGGTGATCGGCGATCGTGTCGTCAATGATCTGGAGCCTAAGGACAGGGATATCGCGATGGTGTTCCAGAACTATGCGCTGTATCCGCATATGACGGTGTACCAGAACATGGCTTATGGCTTGAAGATACGCGGCTTCTCCAGGGACGATATCGAGATCCGCGTCCAGAAGGCCGCAAAGATACTGGAGTTGGGCGAGTTGTTGCAACGTACGCCGCGCCAGTTGTCCGGCGGCCAGCGCCAGCGGGTGGCGATGGGCCGCGCGATCGTGCGCGAGCCGGCCGTCTTCTTGTTTGACGAGCCGCTGTCCAACCTGGATGCGAAGTTGCGGGTGCAGATGCGGCTGGAGATCCAGAAGATGCACCGCACGCTGGGCACCACCAGCCTGTACGTGACGCACGACCAGGTCGAGGCGATGACACTAGGCCAGCGCATGATAGTGATGAACGGCGGCCGCGCCGAGCAGATAGGTACGCCCGCCGAAGTATATGGCACGCCGGCGACGACTTTTGTGGCCAGCTTCATAGGCTCGCCGCCGATGAATTTGTTGCACGGAAAACTCGGTGACGACGGCAGGCAAATACAGATAGGCAATGCCGGCGTGGCGCTGCCCTTGCTGCAGGCAGACGCTGATAAAGTGGCGAACCGCGAGTTGATCCTGGGCGTGCGGCCGGAGCATTTGTTCCTGGGCATGCCGGGCTTGCCGCTGGATGTGGAAATGGTGGAGGCGCTGGGGGCGGATTTGCTGGTGCACGGCATATGCGGCGGGCAGCAGCTTGTGATACGCACGCCGGCCGGTACCGCGGTCGAAGTCGGCCAGCGCACCACGGCCGGTTTTGCGCCGGAAACCGTGCACTGGTTCGATCCGGTGACGACCAGGCGCCTTTAGCGGCAGCGGAATTCCCAGAATTCGCGGGATGGCCGGCTGGCAAGCGCTTAGCCGGTAGTGGCGTGGCGCAAAGGCAGCCAGACCACAAAACAGGAGCCGCGCTCGACGGCGCTGGCAACAGCCACCGTGCCGCCGTGCAATTCCGTCAGCCGCTTGATCAGCGCCAGTCCCAGGCCCGTGCCCTCATGTATTTTCGTCAGTGACGATTCCAGCTGCACGAAAGGCTGGAACAGCTCCTGCAGGTCATTGCTGGCGATACCCTTGCCGTTGTCGGTAACGCTGATCTCCAGGAAGTCGGTATATTCGTTATCGGGCAGCGGCAATCGCCGGATCTGCATTTTTTCAGCTGCTTCCAGGTGTCGCAGCGCGTCGTCAGTTGCCTGCCCGCGCGTGACCAGTCGCGCCAGGATAAGGATATGGCCGCGCTCCGCAGTAAACTTGACCGCATTGGACAGCAGGTTATAGACGATCTGTTTCAGTTTGCGGGCATCGGCAAACACTGGCGCGGCGTCGCTGCCGGTGATTTCATCGGCAATGCTCAGCTTTAGCTGTATGCCGCGGTGATGGGCCTTTTCTTTCACGATGCTCAGGCTGGACTGCAGCATAGCCGCGACATGCACAGGCTCCAGGTCCAGGTTCATCTGTCCGGCTTCGACTTTGGAAAGGTCCAGCACGTCATTGATCAGCGCCAGCAGGTGGGTGCCGCCCTGATAGATTTCAGTGACGCTGGCGCGCTGCGGATCATTCAAGCTTCCCTGCAAGCCATCCTTCAGCAACTCCGAAAAACCTATGATGGCGTTCAGTGGCGTGCGCAGTTCATGCGACATATTGGCCAGGAATTCCGATTTCAGGTGGCTTGCCAATTCCAGCTGGCGATTCTTTTCTGCGATCTGCTGCTGATGCCCGACCAATTCTTCATTGGCCTTGGCCAGGTCGTTGTTCTTTTGCTCCAGTATCGCCAGCAGTTCAGCGCGGCTGTCGGCCAGCTCTTTCGATGCCCGGGATTCGGCGGCTTCCAGCTCTTTGCTTAGCAATTCCTTGCGTATGCGGCGGTTCTGGTCTTCCGATTGCTTGCGGCGCAACTGCACCCTGACCCTGGCTTTCAGCACTTCCACTTCGTTCGACTTCAGCACATAATCGTCGGCGCCGCTGCTCAGGCCTTCTATCATCGAGTCCTGGTCTTCGGTCGCCGTCAGCATGATGATGGGGATATCGGACAAGGGGGCGGAAGCCTTGATGCGCCTGCAAGTTTCGGTGCCGCCAAGGCCCGGCATCAGCCGGTCCAGCAAGATGCAGTCTATGGCCTGCACCGCCACCATTTCCAGCGCTTCTTCGCCCGAGCGGGCCAGGATGACGTCATAGCCTTCGCCACGCAAGGTCGATCCCAATTCATCCAGGTAGGTCGGGCTGTCGTCCACTGCCAGGATTTTCTTGGCGCCAAGCAGGCTCTCGGTCTGCTTTTCAAAGGCGGCGCCGGCGGCACCCCTCAGCACAGCGGCAACGCGCGCCAGCATCATGCCGAAATCTTCGTTCTTGCGCACAAAGGCATCGGCGCCGGAGTCGAGTGCATGCAGTTCCGCGATACGGTCGTCCGAGCCGGTCAGCAGGATGCAGGGGATCTTGCGCAAGGCGGCGTCCAGCCGCAGTTTGCGCACCACGGTGGGGCCGTCTATGCCCGGCAGCACGCCATCGGTAATGACGACTGACGGCCGGTTGGCGGCCGCCCTGCGCAAGCCTTCCTCGCCGGTAGAAACGCTGATCACCTCGTAGCCTGCGCCGCGCAACTCTTCCGCCAGTCTTTCGCGGAAGGTGATGCTGTCGTCGATGATCAGTACCGAAGTCTTTTGCGCTGACGAAGAGAGTTCACCCAGGCCCAGCAGCTCGCTGGCCCGCGCTACCAGATAGTCCCTGTCATAGGGCTTGCCTACGTAGTCGTTGGCGCCCAGGGTCAAGCCGCGTATCCTGTCTTTTACTTCCGCTTCGGTGGACAGCATCAGCACCGGGAGTTCAGCGCCGGCCGCCATGGCGCGGATTTCCCGCAGCAGGTCGGTGCCGTCGCCGTCCGGAAGGATCACGTCGAGTATCACCAGGTCCGGCATCGCCTGCGCCAGCGTGGCGCGCGCCTGGGCTGCGTTGGCGCATAGCTTTACCTGGAATTCCTTGTCCGCAAAAGCCTCCTCCAGATCGGCACGCACCGTCAGGCTGTCATCAACGATAAGGATGGTCGGGCTCAAGAAATTCATGTCATTCCCGGCGATTTTTTCCCATTGGCAAACCTGACTATCGTAGGTCCGATATCGGAAAGTGCCAATACATATTGCGCAGCACCGAGTTGTATGGCTTCGCGCGGCATGCCATACACGACAGAACTGAGTTCGTCCTGGGCGATCGTGGTGCCGCCCGCTTGCCGTATCGCCAACAGCCCGCGCGCGCCATCATTGCCCATGCCCGTCAGCAAGGCCGCGGTCACGCCACCTGCATGTTCCGCCGCCAAAGATTCAAACAGGACGTCGACCGAGGGTTTGCAAGAGTGCCGTTCGGGGCCGTTGTCCAGGTAAATTTTCCTGTTTTTCACCACCATATGCCGCGCAGGCGGCGCCATGAACACGCCGCGGCCAAGCGCCTGGCCGTCGACGGCGATCTTTACCCTGCTCTTGCTTTGGCCGTCCAGCCAGTCGGCAAAGGCGATACCGAAAGGTTCGCCTATATGCACGACGATCAGTACCGGCAGCGGGAAATCGGCAGGCAGGGATTGCAGTATCTGCACGATGGCTTTGGGGCCGCCAGTGGATGCGCCTATTGCGATCAGTTCGCAAGGCCGTTCGCGCAAGCCGGCAGCAGCCGGCATGCCCGGGTTTTCATCGGTTTTTTGTACTGCGGGCGCCTGCGCAGTAGCGACGCTGTTCAGGCGGGCCCGCAGGTGGGTGATTACCCTGACCCTGGAAACCAGCCTGACCGTGCCGATGAAGCGCTGCTCCCAATCTCCGGTAATATCGTCCGTATGCGGCTTTTCCATGACCTCGACGGCGCCGGCCGCCAAGGCTTCATAGGTCTTGAACAATTCGCCGCGATTGGTGGAGGAGGACACGACCACGATCGGCGTCGGGCAATGGGCCATGATGTATTCGGTCGCCGCCAGGCCGCTCATCACCGGCAGCATCATGTCCAGCGTGATGACGTCCGGACGCAGGTCCTGGCATAGGGCGATCGCCTGCTTGCCGTCTTCAGCTTCTGCGATGACTTCCATATCGGGAGAGGTACTCAGCACCTCGACCAGGCGCTTGCGCACGGTCAGCGAATCCTCGACGACAAGTACCCGTATTTTTTTCATGTTCGTACCAGTTGCCTGATTTTTTGCAGGAATTCAACCTGGTTGAATTCTCCCTTGACGATATAGGCGCTGGCGCCTGCCTGTTCGGCGCGTTGCTTGTCTTCAGCCGCATCGCGCGAGCTTACCAGGATGCAGGGTATGCTGCGCAACGCCGGATCGGCCCGCGTATGCTCTATGAATTCGAAGCCGTTCATTCCCGGCATTTCCAGATCGACCAGGAATAGAGCATATTGATTGCGTTGCGCCATCTGCAAAGCCTCCTCGGCGGAAGCCGCCAGTGCAACGCCGAAACCGGCAGCCTCCAGGATGCTGCTCTCCAGCATGCGCGTGGTCAGGGAGTCGTCAATGATCAGCACAGGCAAATCCGGCCCCGGCGAATCGGCTGCATGCGTTTCCGCCGCCTGCAGGCTGGATACCAGCACTTCCGGATCCAGCACCAGCTGCGGATTGCCTTCATGATCGAGGAAACTTGCGGATATCACTGCATGGGCCGGCGCCAGTGCCGGCAGCGCGCGCAATACGATGGATACGGTGCCGTACAGTTTATCGACTACGACCGCAGTAGTCCTGGCCGCAGCATGGATCACGACCACAGATAAGATCGGCGGCGTGGGCGGCCGCGCGGAAGACACGCGCACTGCCTGCGACAGGTTGATCAACGGGATCAAAACTCCCTGGTACAGGATGAGCCTGCCCTGCTCGGCATGCACGACGTCGCTGCCGGCCACACGCAGCGTGCTGCGCACCGCGCTGAGCGGAATAGCCAGCGGCTGGCCGGAAAATTCCACCATCAGAGCCTGCAAGGAGGCCAGCGATACCGGCACCAGCAGTTCTATACTGGTGCCTTTGCCGGCTTCGGTATGGGCGATCATCTCGCCGCCTACCTGCTGCACCGAGCTGCGCACCAGGTCGAGCCCGATGCCGCGGCCGGATAATTCGGTGACCGTCCTGGCGGTGCTGATGCCACCCTTGGTCAGGACCGCCAGCAAGTCGTGGATGCTGAGCGCTTCTATCTCTTTTTCTGTCGCTTCCGACATATTGCCTGCCGCCCTTTGCCTGCGCAGTATGGCGCGCCGCACTGCATCGGCATCGATGCCGCGGCCGTCGTCTGCACAGAGGAAGGAAACGTGGTTGGCCCGGCGCGTCACTTCCAGCGTGATATTGCCGCAGACGGGTTTTCGGCTGTCGCTGCGATCCCGCGGAAGTTCTATGCCGTGGGCGACCGCATTGCGGATAACCTGCACCAGCGCATTTTGCACGACGTCCAGCACCTGGCCGTCCAGCCGGATGTCGCCGCCGGCGGCATCCAGCGCCACCTGCTTGTCCAGGCTGTTGGCGGCATCCCTGGCGGTGCGTTCCAGCGTATGGAAGATGCTGGCAACCGGGATCAGCCTCAGCCTTTCTGCGGTCTCGTGCACCTGGCGCAATTCGCGCTCCATGCTCTCGGTGCTGGCAGTGATGTTGCGCTCTGCGGAAACGATCAACCCGCGCAGGCTTTCCACCAGGCCGCCTATTTTTGAAAAACTGGCCGGCTGCGAGTGCAGATGGGATTCTTTCCAGTTTTGTGCGGCAAGCTGCGCAGAGAAAGACGTGAACAGTTCCCGGATATGGCTGACAGAAGCGTTCAGCCGCTTCATATTACTGAGTTCCCCGCTGACTTCGGCCAGCCCTTCCAGCAAGGCATCGACTACGCTGATGTCGGTGCGCGCCACACGTATCGTCGCATGTTTGCCGGTTTCTTCATGCCGGCCTCCGCCCGCGTGTGCCGGCACGGCGGCCAGTTCGCCGCTCCGTGCGCCGGTTTGCGCCGCCGGAGCCGCAGCTGCAACTGAGTCTGCCTGCGGCAGGGCGTCGAGCAGCGCGGAAATCCTGTCCAGGCTCTTCAATATGCCGTCAAATGCGGTCCGCGGCATGGTCGTCCCGTCCAGCCTGTGCGGCGCCAGCGCATCTTCCACGGCATGGGCAAGGTTGGCGATCTCGCCTTGCCGCACTACATGTGCGGCGCCTTTCAGCGTATGCGCCAGCCTGAGCAGGCCGGATACTTTGTCCGCGTTGCCCGACTTCTCCAGGTCGAGTATGCCCGTGCTCAGCTGTTCGAGCAGTTCGCGTGCTTCTATCCTGAAATAACGATAGGGATCTTTGGCCATGGTCTTGTGCGGCGTCGGGTATGCTTTAGCTGGTCTGCGCTTGTATCATGCGCCGCAAATCGCTGGACAGGCTGGCCAGCTGCGACGCCGTCTGCAAGGTCTGGGTCGCACTAGCTTCCGATTCACGGGTCGCCTGCGAGATGTCGGTCACCGCCAGCCTTACCTGTTCTGCGGCTGTTGCCTGCTGTTTGGTGGAGAGTTCAATTTCGCGCGCCGCTTCGGTGGTGGTTCCGACCAGATTGCCGATCTGCTTGAACGCCTGGGCTATCTCGGCAAATTGCTTGGCACCGGCGTCGACCGCCTTGGCGCTGCTCTCGGTCGCCATGACCGTGGTATTCACGGCGCTTCTGACGTCGTCGATCTGGCCCCTGATTTCCTTGGTGGAATTGGAAACCCGGTCGGCCAGCTTGCGGATTTCATCGGCAACCACGGCGAAGCGTTTTCCGGCCTCGCCTGCGCCGACCGCTTCTATCGTTGCATTGATGGCAAGGATATTGGTTTGCTCCGCCAGTTCAGAGACGATGTCCAGCACGGCGCCGATTTCCTGCGACTTGCGGCCCAGGTCCAGCATGTGGTTCACGACCAGGTCGACCTGCCGCCGGATTGCCGACATGGAGTCTTGTCCGTTGTCCACCTTGATGTCGCCGCTGCGGGCCGCAGTGGCATTCTGGTCTGCAATCACCGCGACCCTTTGCGCGCTTTCCGCAATTTGCCGCGAGGTCGCCACCAGTTCGCTGATGGTAGTGCTGATTTCACTCATCGCGGTTGCCTGTTCCTTTGCCCCCGATGCTTGCTGGCTTGCCGCCGCCTGCAACTCTGCGGACGAGCTCTGCACATGGCCGACCGCAGCGCCGATCTGGTTACCGAGTGCGCGCGTGATCGTATACCCGGCTATCGTGACGAATGCCAGGCAGATCAGGGTGCCGAACAGGATGGTGGATTTGGCGTTGCTTACCGTATTGTCTGAGTCGGCGGTGCGCTTGCCGAGCAAAACCGTTTCATTGCTTTCCATCTGGTTGAATAGACGGCGCAAATCAACCATTATTTTGTTGCCATGGCCGCTGGTGATATTTTTTACCGCCAGATCGGCATGCCCATCCTTGATTGCGTTGATATTGTTCGCCTGGTTGGCAAATTTTTCAGTTGCGAGCAATTCTATCTGGACCAGCAGCTTTTGCTGTTCTGGATTGTCTGCAGTCAAATCCTTCAATTCTTTCATCAGCTTCGGAAATTCTTCGCGGGAAGCCTGATAAGGATCAAGAAATATCTGGTTGCCGGTAATCGCATAGCCGCGAAAGCCTGTTTCCGCTTCTTGCAGACTGCCTGAGAAATTGGCGATGTCTTCCAATACCTTGTGCGTGTGGCTTACCCAGCCGCTGGTTGTCACCAATTGATTGATGCTTAGATAGGAAACTGTGCCTATGCCTATCAGCAAGATCGAGGATACGGTGAAGCCGGCGGCGATTTTCCTGCCGAATGTCCAGTTGATATTCATTGCCTATCGCTCCTTGATGGAGCGGGTAGCGTCTACCCGCTGTTGTATTTCTTGAAGTACGGTTTGCAAATCGATGATAGGGAAAATCCTGCCGTTTTCCTGGATGGCGTCATGCAGGTGCGAGCCGGCAGTCCGTTCTTGGGACGGACGCAGGCCGGACCCGGTAATTTGCTCCGGCGTGACGCTCAGGTGAACCAGGAATTCGTCAAATGCGACCGCAACCGGGGTGTGGTGGCTCAGCACGGCTATCCATTTCGGCGCCTTGGCCTGCGCGTAGCCGAGCAGGCTCGCCAGGTCGTACACCGGGGTTACCTGGGCGCGGAATCCTGCCAGGCCTATCAGTTCCGGCAGCGACGACGGCAACGGCGTGATGCTGCGACCGGCGAACAGGCCGCTGATCTGCGTCACGCGCAACGCATAGGCATCGCCGGCTATTTCCAATACCAGGAAATTCTCCGCTTGTCCGTTGCCGCCTCCCGGCTCGCGGCTGAACGCCAGGTCAAAATCTTCCCGCAAAGCGTGCAATAGCTGCTCATTGGTCTGGGAGGCATCGCCCGCGATGGTCTTGCCGACGGTATTCATGCGCGGGCCCCCATTGCATCCAGCTGCGAACGGCATAGGGCGATCAGCGCTTCGCGCTTGAAGCCGCCGCCGAACAGCAAGATGCGCGACGGGTCTTCTTGTTGCAATAGGGACAGCGCCTGCCGCAATGCCGCAGCCGCGGCCAGCGTGTCGCCCTTGCGGTGGGCCAGCAAACCCATATGCAGGCGCGGCATGGCAAAAGCCGGATCAAGGTAGGCCGCCATCTGGTCCTGGTCGATCGCACTCTGTAAATCGCCAGCGCTTTCCCTGCATAGCGCCAGCACATAGTGGGCGCCGGCATTCAATTCATCGTACCCCAGTAGTTCCTGGCAGGCTTGCTCGGCTTCATTGGAGGCGCCGCTATGGCATAAGGAAACCGCTTTCAGCAACAAGACGTCGGTGTCGCGCGCATGCTCCTCGGACAAAATTCCTATCTGTTCCAGCACCCGGTCGTATCTTTCCTTGTGCAGGTATTCCATCGCATGATCCAGGTTGGGGGCCGGGCGGGACGGCGGCGATGCCTTTCCCGCCTGGCCCTGCAGCGGCGCCTTGGCCATACTGTGTATACGCTCGCTCGCTGCGCGTATGGTCTCTATCCAGCTGGTGTCGCCGGCAACGGTAAGCTCTTGCCAGCGCCGGCCTGGCCTGGCCGCCAGTTCACTTTCCGCTTCAGTGGCAGCCAGCGGATCTTTGCGCTGGTAGTAAAAAGTATCATGCGTGTGGCATAGGTGAAATTCATTGGACAGGCCGCGCAAGGTTTCCGCGTGGCCCATGAACAGATAGCCGCCCGGCGCCAGCGCATAGGCGATCCGACGCATCGCCGCCTGCGCCTGTTCCAGCGTGAAATACATCAGCACGTTGCGGCAGAATACGATGTCGAAACGGCTGCCCCACCAAAACCCGGGCTCATCCGCCGCCAGGTTATGCCGCTCGAACTTTACCGATTGCCGCACTTCCTGGTCCAGCAAAAAAACACTGCCTTCATTGCTGAACCAGCGCGCCTGCCGGCCCGGGGCCATATCCCGCAGCGACCAGCTGGAGTAGCGGCCAAGCTGCGCCTTTTCCAGCATAGCCGGATTAAAGTCGATGGCAGTGACCGTGATATTGTGCGCCGAGTGAGGAAAGTGCTCTCGCACGGCAATGGCGATTGAATACGCTTCTTCGCCCGATGCGCAGCCGGCCGACAGCACGTGCACATGCTGTCGGCCGGATAGCGCCGCCAATCGTTCGGGCAGTGCGATATCGGTCAATGCAGAGTAGTGCGCCGGATTGCGGAAAAAATAGGTTTCCGTCACGGTCAGTTCTTGCGCGAGCAGGGCCAGTTCCCCGGCCTGTATGTCGCCGCCGGCCAACCGCTCCAGATAGCTGGCGCAATTGCCCCCATGGGCGCTGGCCCGCCGGCGCAGCAACTCATCCAGCGAGGATGATCTTAATGCATCGATATTCAGGCCCAGCAGCTGGGCCATCAAACTGCGGAAGCAAGACAGCTCCGGCGCGCTTGGCAATGGCGTCATGCTGGGGCCACGTCTTTCTCCAGCGCCCGCCAGACCGGTTCCGGCACCAGGTGTGCCGCTTTCAGCACCAGCAAGAGTTCGGTGTCGAGCACGCTGATGGTGCTGATCGTATCGGTTCCTACTTCGTGCAGCAGCGCCGGCATAGCGGCCAGGGTTTCATCGTCGAGCGGGCGCACTCCCAGCACTTCCTGTACCGCGACGGCGATGTGCCGCCGGCCCAGCCTGAGAGTGACATAGCGGCGGCGTTCCAGGGGAATGGGGGCGGTGCCGGTAGCTGCGCCCGCATCGCCAAACAGCCTGGCCAGGCTGATTACAGGCAGCATTGCGCCGCGTATCAGCGCCACTCCAAGCAGGAAGGCGGGCGTGCCCTGCAGGCTATGTATAGGCAGTGGCCGCATGGTTTCAATCACGTCGGCCAGCGCAAACGCGCACAGCCGCCCGTCATCGCGACATATCAGGAATGAAGCAGTTGTTGATCCGTCTCTGCCCATGCTAGTGCCTTGCTATGATTTCATGTCTATTGCAGCGGAAAGCATGCTCGACCATGCCCTCAGGGCTGGTATGCGGCCCTGATGTGCTGGATCCTGGAAATCCCTGTTGCCGCTGGATAGTGCCCGGCGTCCGGTTTATAGCTTGCCGCTATGGGGAGCAGCAGGGAAGACTGGTTGTGCCCTATCAGAGTCGCACGTAGTGTTAGTTTTGTCAATTGCACTTCAAGCAATTTATTGCTTTATCCGCAGTGCATGCGGCGTAATGCGGCTCAGCCTTCGGGATTGATCAAGGCATTCAATATATGATCCTGCCATTGCCCATTGATTTTCAGGTAGGCACGGGCGTATCCTTCCCGTTCGAAGCCCAGTTTTTGCAATAGCCTGGCGCTGCGCGTGTTGCCCGGGACATGGTTGGCCATCACCCTATGCAGGCCGGCCTGGGCAAACATATGGGCGATGCCGGCCTGTACTGCTTCCAGCATATAGCCCTTGCCTTCATGTTTCCCTGCAATCGCGTAGCCCAGGTGGCAGGCCAGGAATACGCCACGGACGATATTGTTGAAATGGCAGATGCCTATCATTTCCGGACTGCCGGCGGTAAACACGGCCAGCTGCAGCGCGGTGCCGGCTTCCATGTTTTGGCAGCTGCCGATCAGCCTCTACCTGCATTGCTCCAGGCTGAAATACTCTTCGCTGCGCAAAGGCTCCCAGGGCGCCAGATGCAGGCGGTTTTCCAGTAGATAGGCCTGCAGTATTTCTGCGTCTTCCGGCAGCAGGATGCGCAGGCTCAGGCGCTCGGTAACGATAGGCTCAGCCAGCAAACCCAAGTTCATCCTTTTATAAAAACTTCACTCCGGCATAGGCATCACCGTGTTGCCGGTCGCTTCTGTGCCGGATATGGACGCCAAGGACGGCATGCTGCGTTACCTGCCGTTCAGCGCACCGGCGCCGGACCGGCGGGTCGTCATCGCGTGGCGCAAGAGTTTTACCCGCCAGGCCGCGATAGAGGCGATACGCCAGGCCGTGATGGCGTGCGACTTGCCTGGGGTCAGCATGTTGGATGAAGCTGCCGCAGTTCAATAGCC
>Ga0207076_1048_pt1 | contig 30196 bp, 19 predicted proteins | sample Alteio_BWMinHeat_62_FD_153568 | JGI IMG/M metagenome (GOLD analysis project Ga0207076, IMG submission 153568) | Enriched cells from forest soil in Barre Woods Harvard Forest LTER site, Petersham, Massachusetts, United States -... | ecosystem: Environmental > Terrestrial > Soil > Temperate forest >... | reverse complement strand
CGTTGAACACTTCATCGATTCCAGCGGCATCGTGTCGTGGCGCTTTTTCAGTGCCAAAGCGGATTACGATTTTGTGGAATGGGATTTTTCTGGCCACGGTGAAAACTCCAATGCCGAGGAAGCTGCGACCTTGCTCGGTATACTCGAAGCCATGGGCAAAGAAGTTTACGTGGCGACGTATGAGCAGTTAGGCGCCACTGCCTGCCGCATTTTGGTGCCGGGTTATTCGGAAGTTTATCCGGTAGAAGATTTAATCTGGGATAACACCAACAAAGCGCTGTTGTTCCGCGCCGATATTTTGAACTTGCATCGCCTGGACGATGCCAGCCTGGAAGCCTTGCTTGAGCGTTTAGATAACAGTGAGCTGGATGATCACAGCGACATCGCGACATTGATCGGCATCGAATTTGACGAGAATACGGACTGGGGCCAGTTAACAGTTCTAGAGCTGAAGCTGCTGATTCATCTCGCCTTGCAGCAATTTGAGGAGGCGCATGAACTGGTGGGAGCCTTCCTGCAGTACAACGAGAACACGGTCGAGCGCGGATTGTTTTATCAGGCCGTGAATGTGGTGCTGGAGGTGCTGCTGGATGAGGACCTGGAACTGGACGATTACGTGGTCAATTTCCGCCGGATGTTTAGCAACCCCAGGATGGACGCGGTGATGGGGTCAGTGGACGGCAGCGTGCGCTTCTTCGGCTTGACGCCAACGAGTACGAAACTGGAGGGGCTCGACAGGCACCATCGCCTGATCGACAGCTACAAAAAATTGCACATGGCGCGCGCCAATGTGGCGGTTACATAAATGCCCTCAGGTTATGGGCGAGTGAATGCGACGAGGTGGGAGCAGGGCGGCATAGCTGCCATTTCATCGCAGGCACCGTATCTATGTTTGCAAAATTGCTGCACAGTGACTATAGAGTTTTGCAACGATATACCTTTTAAATTCTTTCCTATAACATTCTGATAATTCAAAAATACTAACTCGGTAACACGTAGACGAAGCCTTCGCTATCAAGTCTTGTTAGTAGCTCATCTAATATGGAAAGAGTGAAGGAATGTTCGTGAAATAGAATGACGTCGCCATTTTGGAATTTGAGGTTGTCGATGTGTTCGTGAATTTTTTTTGTAACGCTTGAGTGCTGGGAATGAATAGAGTCTAGTGAATTTACAGTCCAATATGAGGGGCTCATTCCTTGAGCAAGAATATAGGCCGTCACATTGGGCGTATAGACACCCCAAGGAGCTCTGAAATATTTTGGACTGAATCCCGTTAGACTCTTGATATAAGAATTGCATGTACTTATCTCAGTATGCATTTTTTCTGGATCGTTGCGATCCAGATCCTGAAGATTCAGGTGATGATATCCGTGGTTTCCTATCGTGTGCCCGGAACTCCTTAGTTCGAAGAGCATATCTCTGTTCGCTTGAAAGTTTGGATTTGAAGCAGGATCAAGGTTTTGGCAATTAACAAACCAGATACTGGGGGCGGAATGCTTTTTCAGCGTCGCAAGAATAGCTCTATCCATTTCTGAATTTGATGGTCCATCGTCGAATGTCAGCAAAATCAGTTTCTTATCCAAAAACGAGGATAAAGTAGCATTCCATTTCGTGTTTTTTTTAATAATTTTATGAGATTCAGGGTCAATTACATAAAGGCGGGCGTCTGGCGCCAAGGGCTGTGAATGAACCCCATCAAAAAAGACAACCAAGCATACGAATAGATAAAACAGCTTCGACGTGACACTTTTTTTCATCATATTAAACTTATCTTTTTTAAAATTTCAGAAGTTCACTCAGGCAACATCATTGTAACGTCATGTATCGGAATGTATCGCAGCAAACTATAAGATATTGTTAGCCATTGTCAAATTAGGCGATATAACCGCTCTTTAAGAAAATTCTTCTATGCCTGCGATGGTAAGAATCGCCGGATAAGTCGCTGCAAATCCCCAATCATTATTTCGCATAATTTATATTATGTTAAATTGCTGCTAAGAAATATTTCCTGCTGTATCTCAAATATCTTCAATTTCTGTTACATCCCTGCAACAAACTCCGATTGCCAGTAGTATACCGACTCCATAGTGCTCTTACGTAAAGTTGCTCCGACAATGGATGTAATTCTATGCCGCACGTATATTTTCGCCGATTTGGCACGCCCAGCCGATTATTAGGTAAAGAAAAATTCCAATTCATGCTCGGTATATGATCACGTAAAACACGCGAATCCACCGATTCAAGTTTCGGTGTTCTTGTTTTTTCGCACTGCGCGACCGGGTTTTGAAGGAGCACCCAATTCGCCAATCGATTGCCGAGCCTGGATTAACTCCTTCAACCTGCTTTCTGACTCAGATCTAGTTGTGGCTAGGAGTAATTGGGTTTCTTCCAATCTAGCCCTCTGTGCGTTTAGTTCCTGAAGGCCAAAATCGCGGCTTTCCGACAAAGCCTGCAGGCTGCCTTGTAGTGAGCCTAATTGCTGACGGTATTCTCCAATTTGCGTTTGTAGTTCGCGCGATTCTCGTTGGTGTCGATCCAAGGCTTCAGAAGTCGATAGCCGTATTTGATCAAGCTCCTTCTGCAATTTGACCGCGTGGACGCGCTCACGATCAACTTCCATCAACGCGCGATTTTCCGCGGCTCTAAAACGTTCATCTGCCAGTTGCGATGTCTGGCGCAGTTTTTCTAGCTCAAGCTTGAATTCTTGACCGGCTTCTTTCAAGCGAGCTTGATAGGCACCGACGTCAGTTTTGGCCGACATAAGCTGAGATTCAAGACTTTTCAAGTTAGTATTTGCTGCTATCAGTTGATGCTCAAAGTCTTGAATCGTGGCTTTGGCGCCGACCAATTCCATTGCCATGCTTTTTTGCTCTTCGCGGATGGTCTGCAACTCCTTTAAGGCCGCTTCCTGCTTTGCTTGAGCAGAATCAACAGCTTCTCGGGACTCAGTTCGATAGCTTGCTAAAGAATCCTGGGCCTGCGCCTGCGCCGTGGACCAGAGTGCTACGGCCAGATCGGCGGTAGCAACCTTCAGCGCCTCAGGCAGGTCTGGATGCTCAATTCTGACCCGACTTTTCTCCCTCAGGTCCTCCCAAAATTTGGCGAGAGCGTCCGCCGGCGCCGACATGCTTCCCTTGCGCACCAATTGATACAGTTTGTTGGCAGTCGGCGTCATTCCATATCGGAAAAACAGCAGCACGCAAACCTCCCGATACAAGTCCTGGGTATCTGTGAATTGCGTCCTTAGATGGTCAATTTCCGCTATTAATTGCTTTTCGTTTAATAAATTTTCCACGGGCGGCCTTTCGATAAGATTTAATAAATAATACTACGTATTACGTTGCATACCCAATTTTTGAACCATAAAATATGACATTAGCTTTATAATGTCGACTAAACTAAGGTATCCCATCCTTTGCGCGTAGGTCCCAAAATGAACGATCAAAATGTCCTATTGCCGGCTTCTGACGGACTCGCTCCGCTGGAAAATGTGGCTTTATCAGCCGAGCTGGATGGCACCTGCGGAACCAACCGCGCCTCTGGCAACCGCCCTCAGATCGCTGCCACGAATGACATCGACGCGATCAAAGCCTGGCTCGCCCGCTTCCATGACACCAAGACGACCTTCGACAACTACCGCAAAGAAGCTGAGCGTCTGCTGTTATGGTCGACGATTCAACTCGGCAAAGCACTGTCGTCTCTAACTCACGAAGATTTGCTGATGTATCAAGTCTTCCTTGAAAATCCACAGCCAGCAGCTCGCTGGATCATGCGCGATGGCAGAAAATTTGCACGTGCCCATGCTGAGTGGCGACCGTTCGCTGGACCGCTCTCCCCCGCCAGTCGGCGCCAGGCATTCATCATTCTGAATACTTTATTCTCTTGGCTGGTCAATGCCGGCTATTTGGCAGGCAATCCACTATCGCTTTCGCGGCAGAGAAGCAAAAAGAGTAAACGTCGTGTAACTAGGTTTCTCGAAGACAGATTGTGGAGTGAGGTGAAGCTGACCATTGAACAAATGCCAAAAGATACGGATAGACACCGGGAACACTATTTCCGTTTGCGCTGGTTGTTCTCACTGATGTATCTGTGTGGCTTACGTATTAGTGAAATTGTTGAGAATTCGATGGGGAGCTTTTTGCGGCGTCGAGACAAGGACGGGGATGATCAGTGGTGGCTGGAAATCCTGGGCAAAGGCGACGTGTTCAGGATTGTGCCGGCGACCAGCGAATTAATGGTCGAACTCGCGCGCTATCGGCGCGAAAAGGGTTTGAGTGCATCGCCAGTTCCAGGCGAGAACATCCCTCTTCTGCTCCCGATTGGCGATAAGCTGCGCCATCTCACGCGCGGTGGCCTGCATGCGATTATAAAGAAAGTGTTCGAACAAACCGCGGCGCGGCTACGCATGAAGGGTGAGGATTTTGAGGCAGATGCTGACCGGATCATAGCGGCCTCCGCGCATTGGTTGCGCCATACCGCAGCGACCGATATGGCCAACGGCGATGTTGATCTCTTGTTCGTTCGAGATAATTTAGGCCATTCATCGATAAGCACCACTGACATTTATTTGCATGCTCTAGACGATGAACGTCATGCAGCCACGGAGAAAAATCACAAGGTTAACTGGTGAAATTGGCGACATTAATCTACGGAACCGTTTTCTCCATCCAAGCGCTTCGGCGCAGTGCGGCAAGCCGGTAATTTAAATCGAACTGCTTATAAAGGCTGCCAAAAGTGCGTCCCCCTCTTTTGAGATCAAGTACACAATACCTGTTGCAATGGAGGTTTTTGAGAGCCGTACTGGTGAACGACAATTAAAACCTGTTGTGACTTTTTCAGACATTAAAAGGTGTTGCAATGACGTTCTTTGAGAGCAGTAGTCAAAATTGCTGGGGTGGCCCTCGAAGACGGAATGACCATGCTAAGAGAAGAAAATGCTTTGCTGCTACTGGAATTCGTCAAAAAGGCAAAACCTGCACGAACTCAGACTGATGCTGTTGCTTGGGATGCTAACGGACGCACGTAGCGAGACCATCAGGACTTTTAGACCGCTGAACCTTCATCTGTTGACGGCGCTGGCGCTGTCGTATTTAGAGCGAGATGCCCCTGCAGCGCTGGAGAATCGACTTAGGTACAGGTCGAAATGCCAACGCCCACATGGTTTGCTGGCGCAGATTTAATTGCAAATTCAAGCGAATGGGGCTTGTTGTAGGTGCGCCTTAGCTTGAACGAGGACAAGACATCGCTCCTTGGCGCGGGTAACGGCGTTATACAGAAGGCGGCGTTTTTGGTCGTCGCTACCGCCAATCGCCGCCGGCCATAGGACGATCACGTTGTCGAATTCACGATTTTTTGCGCCGTGCACAGTCATCCCTCGCCAGCCATTTCCGCTATCTTTATGGATCCGGCGACGTTGAGAAAAACTGCGCTCAACCACGCGTTCAATATCAACCTTCGAAAATGCGGTCTTCGCTCGCGCTCTTCTTTGAATGTCCATCCAGTCTGAGACATCTCTTGTAATTCGGCTGTTACCAGCGGCTGTTAGAACTGCGATGATAGACGAGATGTCGCTCAACTCCTGAAGCGCGATGTTTTCAAGGAAGCTAGCAGCAGCTGTCGCCTCCGCTTTCTCCCACAGGATCGAATAAGGTCCCGATCCTTTTTTCGTTTTGTTTTGTCCAGCCCACGTTATAGTTGCCAGCGCAAAGGTGCCTAAAGTAGGCGTGATCACAGCTACGTTCTTGCCTCCGCCATACCACTGTAAATTCCCATTCAGCCAGGCGCCCGCGAGCGGTGGCGTCGACGCGGCTGTGACCATAAACGCCTTTCCGGACTTGGGTGGGTCGCCATTGCGAATGGCAGTCGCTGCATCAAGTAGCTCAGCAATGTTTGTTCGCTGCGGTCGCGTTAGTTCCGCTACAGCACACACCTGCGCGAGCCAATCGCAAGCGGGATTCGGACGCAATTCTTCATTGAGGCATTGAAATTCGTCCGCCGCGGCAAAAACGTCCAATTTGCTGGCTAGTCCTTCGACAATTCGGAGCCGATTTACTGTCATATCCTGCGCCTCATCCACCAACAGGATGGGAAAGGCAACATGTACCCAGCCGCAAACCTCTTTAATCTGCAAGAGAGCCCCGGCAGCATCGCATACACGCTCATACTGATCCGCTTCAATATCGGCGTATCCGAGGGCCGCAGCAAGTGAAGACCATCGCCGAACTAGGCGCCAAGCAAAGCTGTCGATAGTTGAGCAGTCTGTTCGTCCTCTCAAGGCCACCAGTTGCCCCAAACGTTCCTCCAGGCGCCGTCGAGAACCGTGCATGAACGTTAGTGCGAGAACCTTTTGTCCATCCGTTAATGGAGCGGCCTCCAAATGCTCACTCAGCAACTGCATCAATTGATGCGTCTTTCCGCAGCCAGCACCTCCCGTAAATGCCCGGACCGTCATGGTTGAAACACCCATACCCCGGTGGCATCGCGTATAAAACGGCGAGTTTCGTTGGATCCGGCACAGGCGCACGCGAGTCCATTTAGCAGGTCAGCGGCGCGCGCTCTACAGGCTGGAGTAGTTGCAACACCGACCTGACATCCCGGGTGCACAGGGCGGTGCCATACATAGCCAGAGTTCTTTACTCCCGGCAGCCGGAAGCGTTCGAGAGCACGCTAGAAGCAGGAAAATTGACCGCACTGTGGAATGTGACGGTCGCCGAAGTCGAGACGGTGAATCTACGGGTGAGGCTTGAAGAGTTCAGTCGCGGTACAGCAGCCGATGCAGCAATGGCAGATGGGCAAGTGCTCTATCGTGCGAACGCGAAGTCGCTAAAGGACAGGGTCGCCGCTGAACTAAGTAAGTACCTTGTCGGGACGGTCGATTGCGCGGATACCTTCGCGCGGATTCTCATCGAGAACGATGCCGAAGGCATTGAGGAGTTCTTAGGCGTTGTGGCCATCGGCCACCTACCGGCCGACCTTGAGCGAGCCGTTCGACAACGCGAACTGCTCATCGAAGCCGATATTGAACGGACTGGCGAAGAAGCGGCGGAGGATAACAGCATCTCTGACGGACCTGAGGAAAGCTTGGCAGGCGACAGCGGCGTAACCGCTGACGATGCCTCTCCCGCCGAGCCGGCAACAGGCGAGTCTACAGATATGGCTGCCAGCACTACTACTGTCGAGGAGGAAAGGAACCCTCGGCCGGCAGGTTCCACCCCAGTACCATCGTTGACGCCGGCGCCGCCGAGTTCTACTTCACCGAATCAACCAGCCCCCACACTGCCGAGACCATTGGCGTCACTGTTGACCAGCCCGCCCACTGGCACGCCCACCGAACGAGTAACAGCGAATCGAGGTGATGCACAGATCGGGCGGCCCTCGACTGGAGGCCTCCCTTCGCCTGGCCATGGCGGTGGCTCAGTCGGGTCTCAACATCACATGCACCCAGCCGCAGCTACGAATGTCGACGGCGAACCGCCCTCTCCTGTCGACCCGCCCGTCGCAAGTTCGCCTAGCCACAATGGTCCGAACGCACCCTCACAGGGCGCCAGCGTGCCTTCAGGGCGCATCGCTCAGCTGCAACCGTTCCGATCCAGGGGGGGGAGACTCCTGAGCTACGTTGAAGGTCCGGCCGTCCCTGACCGTCAGGGTTCAGGAGAAGACTCGGACAAGGCAATGGCAAGGGATGCCGTCGGGCGCGCCGCAGTGGCCCATTTCCTGAAGACACAAGCCAAGCGATGGGCCTCCTTGACTGAAATGGCCCACAACAACCCTGGTTTCGACGTCCTCGCCAGAGATTCATCGGGGGAGGATGAATACATCGAGGTCAAGGGTCAGAGCGGCGCGTGGACCCAAGAGGGAGTTGCGTTGACCCCTACCGAATTGCTCATGGCGCAAAGGATGAGAGACCGCTACTGGCTCTGTGTGGTCGAGTTCGCTCAGGACGACAAGAGGCGCCAACTTCACCTTTTGAACGATCCCTTTGGTTTAGTCACCCAGTTTAGATTCGACGTGGGCTGGAAGGCAGCAGCAGAAAATGTGCTTACTGCGCCGACTGTTCCGGAGAAGGGTCTCTACATCGACATCGCCGGGGTAGGCTCTGGCCGGATTCTCAGCGTCCGTGGCAAAGGTGCTTTCTTCAACGTGCACGTGATCCTAAAGGATGGGCAGCAGGTGAATTCGTTGTTCCATCCAGTCAAAATGAGTCTGTCGAAGGAGCCTCTGTGGCAAGAATGATTCCCCTCCTTGACGAAGAGCGCCTTCGAGCAATGCAATCTCGCGCCGAAGCGCGCTTCTATGCCGCGTGCCGAGATCAGCTACCTAATGACGTCCTCGTCATATACAGCGCCAACTGGCTCTATCGCGATGGCCGAGGGAGAATCAACGAAGGGGAAGCGGACTTCACCCTAGTGTCGCCAACTTTCGGCGTTCTGGCAGTTGAGGTGAAAGGTGGCGGCATCCACTTCGACCCAGCCGTCGGATCCTGGCATTCGGTGGATCGAAACGGCAGGTCGAATCCTATAAAGGACCCTTTCAGGCAAGCGTCTAGTGAACGCCACGCGCTGCTGGACCAGATTGCCGACCATTCAAACTGGCGGCAGTTCGGCGGTGAAAGATTCACTCTCGGACATGCTGTGGTCTTTCCCGACATCCAGAACGCGGCGCCGCTCCTTGGACCTGACCGACAGCGCGATATCGTCGGAGTGAACGCTGACCTTAGCGATGTGGCTGACTGGGTCCGCCGCGTAGTGCGATTCTGGCATCAGCCCATCGACACCCCGCTCGGAGTCAAAGGGGTACGGGTAATTGAAGGCATTCTGTGTAATCCCATCGATGTTCGACCCGTGTTACGCGCTGCTGTGGATCAAGCCGAAGCCCATCGGATTCGCCTGACAGCCAACCAAGCGAAAGTGCTTCGCGTTATTGGTGGCCGTCGGCGGGCTGTTGTGTCCGGTGGAGCTGGCACGGGGAAGACGCTGCTAGCTGTCGAAAAGGCAAAGCAACTTGCCGAGCAAGGTCTCAGCGTGCTATTGCTTTGCTACAACCGGCCGCTGGCAAACTTCCTGGCGCAAGGTCTAAGCGAAACGCCTCGGATTCAGGCACAAAGCTACCACCAACTCTGTGACCAGAGAGCTCGCATGGCGAAAGAGGAAGGCCGTGACGTCTTGGCAGAGGCGGTGCAGGCGTACCCGGGTACGGGTGACAAGCAGCTGTTCGACTTCCAACTGCCGTTCGCGCTTGCACTCTCTGCGGAGATCCTACCGGAACGTTTTGACGCTGTAGTAGTAGATGAGGCGCAGGATTTCAGCGACGAATACTGGCTCGGCGTCGAGATGCTACTTCGCGACCAAGAGCGCGGTCACTTCTACATCTTCATTGACCAGAACCAAGCGCTGTACTCCCGAATCGCGGTGCTGCCCATCGAAGACGAGCCATTCCACCTGACGACGAACTGTCGCAATACGGCGCCGATTCACGAAGCTGCCTATCGGTTTTACCTAGGTGATGCGATTGACCCGCCGGAGTTGCAAGGCCCGGCGATCACCTGGAGTAGCCACGATAGAGACGAGGTTCAGGCAGATGCAGTCGTTCGACGCGTACATCAATGGATCAACGTTGAGGGCATCGATGCTCAGGATGTCGTCGTCCTAGTGTCGAAGCGTCCCAAAGCGTTTTACTACACACTCCTCCAGCAGCGCCCGGATGCCGGAAAGGTCCGTTGGGTCATCGAGGTGCACAGCCAGCGCTCCTCAGTCCTGCTAGATACGGTCGCAAGATTCAAGGGCCTCGAGAGCCAGGCTGTCGTGCTATGGCTCGGCGACGAGGTGCTTGATGAAGAGCTGTGGGAGACCGTCTATGTAGGGATCACCAGAGGGAAGTCTCTTCTCGCGGTAGTGGGCACGCGCAGAGTCCTTCAAGCCCTCCGAGAGTATGTGTGCGGCTAATTGAACGTCGTCTAGTCAAACGAATACGACTAGCTGTATGCCGAGCGCCATCGAGCCTTAACCGCGTTTCCTTCACTCGGCGACTCACTCAATTTAATCATTGAAAAATATGACATTATCGCCATTATGTCGGATCCGAGTCCGCCCCACTGGTCAACCATCCAATTGCGAAAATCCTTTTCATCCTTAAATCATGAAGACTTACTGATCGCTCGCGCGCCAATCGCCAATCCGCGCCCAGCCGAATGCTGGACACGGTGCGCTCGAAGAAAATTCGTTTATTCTGAATTCTATTTTCTGGGCTGGTAAGTGCAGTCAGTTTGGCAGGAAGGTCTCCTATATTGCCACCGCGGTGTAACTAAAAAGCTATGCGGCAAGATCAAAACCTACCCTGTCATTTGGAGATTGGCTATCGTAGCGTTGCTTTAATTTCAAATGATACGGTCTCCAGTCGGTCGCGAACAACCAACTGTTGATGAGCCAAATAAACGTTTTCTAGACTCGACTGGGCTGCTAGTGCAGTTAAAAACGACAGCAGAGCCTTGTGATTTTTCGCTTCTCCGCTAAGCGAGACGGTATGGCTGCTCTTATCAGGCTGGAACTCCAGCAACTCAATTTCAGTGCTTGCGGATCGCTCTACGGCATTGAATAGAGGTTCCCACGCAAAACTTCGTTCAATTTTCAACTCTGCCCATTTTTTTGCGTCCGCCTCTTCTTCTTTAGACAGTTTGGGAATGACGATCTTTGCCTGCGAGGCATTCAACTTATCAATACGAGCCTCAATGCGTTTGGTCTGCTGATATTCTTGAAAAGCTAGGAATGCTATCCAACAGGAAGCAATCACTAAGGCAACGGCGAGCAGCCATAACTGCCAACCGTTCCGCGGGCGAGGCTTCAGATAGCGAGAAAGGTGCGCCGTCATCTAGCTCCAAACTCCATGCGGGAAACTATGCAGTTGAATGCCATGCAGGCTCTCCGCGATAAAATCATTTGATCCTCTTTGCTCGACAGGAAGCGGTGACCATAGGCATCCCTGCACCAAGCCTGGCGGTTGTGTCGACGCAAGTCTTCGCAACAAGCGTTTCCCAGACGATTGCTCGGATCCAATCACTGGTTCCACATCATGACTTTGCAAACCTTGAACATTAAAACGAAGTGCAGTCATACTTTGCTGTTCACTAAGCAAAAGAAGCGAGTTCCCACTTTTTTTGTGTTTCGGCTGTTGGCAAAAGGCGGCAGCGGACACCGGCAGCACCGATATCAGCCGAAGATTGCGGGAAAAAACAATTTCTTCCAATTTTTGGAGCCAATCATGACGTAAAGCGTAAGCAATACCGTTTGCTCCATAGCGGTTAAATTCGGTATGCAGCACCCAACTGGAATCAAGCTTCAAGCCCTGCCTCTCGAAAAAAATGTGAGCGTAACTCGCTAACTCCGCAGGCCTTTGCAGCGCTTCCTGCCAAGGCAACATGGTAAATGCTGCGAGACTGTCCGATACAGTCAAAGCTAGTCGCGTCCCTTTGCGTAAATATTTCTTGCGCTCATCAAGCAATATTTCCAACTGGAGCAAGAGAGCCATCGAATCGTTCAATGCCTCCGGGCGTATCGAATGTGCGACGGCAGCTTGCCGGCCTTGTAGCCAGCAATGATCGGCAAACAATCCCGCAACCGCTATATTGGGAAACAAATTAGGCCACGAAAGTGACACGATTAACCTCCTGCAACGTACTATGCCCTTCCCTAACCAGTTCCAATGCCACATCGCGCAAAAAGCGCGTGCCCTCTTTACGAGCCTGTTCTTTCAGCGCGCGGATAGAGGCTCGGCCAATAATCATTTCGCGAATCTCATCTGTTAACCTTAATACCTCGGCAATTGCCTTCCTGCCCTTGTAGCCAGTATTTCGGCACTGGGGACAGCCTCGTCCAGCGTGAAATTTGTATTGTTCGGGATCCAATATGCCTGATTCTGCCAGCGTTTCAGCATCAATTTGCGCCGGCTCGTTGCAGTGTGGGCAGTTTTGCCGGACCAAGCGTTGCGCAACGACTCCCGTCAGCGACGACACGAAGTTATATGGGTCAACTCCCATATGCATGAAGCGGCCGATCACGTCAAAAGTATTATTAGCATGCACAGATGTGAATACCATATGTCCAGTCAAGGCAGACTGCACTGCAATTTGAGCTGTCTCAGGATCACGGATTTCCCCCACCAGGATCTTGTCGGGATCGTGGCGCAAGATGGAACGCAAACCAACCGCAAAAGTCAGCCCTTTTTTTTCGTTGACCGGGATTTGCAGTACTCCTGGGAGCTGATACTCCACCGGGTCTTCAATCGTAATGAATTTGTCTTCACCGTGGTTAATTTCGGTCAAGGCAGCATACAGTGTCGTGGTCTTTCCACTTCCTGTGGGACCGGTAACCAGCATCATGCCGTAGGGTTCCGCGGCAAGTCGGCGCAAGGATGCAATGGTCAGTGAATCAAATCCCAGTGAATCAAGGGTCAGACGTTGCACACTATCAATTAACGCCTTCTTGTCCAAAATCCTGAGCACCGCGTCTTCCCCGTGAATACTGGGCATGATGGAAACCCGGATATCAATATCGCGGCCTTTCGCGGCGACCCTGAAGCGCCCATCCTGGGGAATACGTTTTTCAGCAATATCAAGCTCTGCCAGGACCTTGATACGAGCAATCGCCTGTTCCGCCAGTCCAATATTGTTTACTGCTGCAATCTGGTTTAAAACGCCGTCAATACGAAATTTGATCACCAGTCCTTGCGGCTGAGATTCCATATGGATATCGCTAGCCTCAAAGCGCAAGGCATCGAATATCGTGGAGTTAATCAACCGCACTGCCGGGCTTGCCTCGCCTTGAATGGAGGTCAGGCTCAGGTCGGTGCTAGCATCCCTTTCCAGCTCAACCACCTGATCCAGGCCAACTGCATCTGCAACGGCGCTGAATTCCGCTTCATGGAATTCCAGCTTAGACCTGATTGCCAAGGGGTCAGCCAGATAGATTTCATGCAAAGCCACGCTGAGCCTTGCCAGCCATGGACCGATGGCACTGTCCAGTGGCAATCCCAATACCGCGCAATAACGGCGTTCTGTGTCCAGTCCAATGATCAGATCGCGTTCGACCATGTCGGAGTAGCCGATACGTGAAAAGTCGGGCTGTATATGCCACCCCTCTGCCACATCCAAACACGTGTAGCCGGATACTTCTGCCGCAGCGGCCAAAACGGACAAGCGTGGCTGTCCTGTTTTGGTGGTGAGGGATGTCAGCCAGTCCGCACTGGGAGTTTCTGCCTGCCGGGCGGCGGCGATATCTTGAAGCGTCAACATGAGGGAGTTATTCAATTAAACGGCATTTGCCAAATCAAAAATAGGGGAATACAGCATCAGAACAATGACGCCGACGATCAAACCTATCCCTACCATCAGTGCCGGTTCAATAATGCGGCCGGCAGTATCTATCCAGGTTGCCATCTCCTGGTCGTAAAAATCGGCAATGCGCTCCATCATCTCATCCAAGTTGCCGGAAGATTCTCCCGCCAGCAATAGTCTTTGCGCGACCTCAGTACTCAAACCGCAATCGGCCAATACCGAAGACATAGCTTGGCCCTCGCTTACGGCTTGAGTCGCCGTCCGTAAATTGTCGCGCATGGTGACTGGTAATGACGCTTGCGTCATTTTCATTGCGGCCAGCACGCTCACGCCACTGCGCAGCAACATGCCAAGAGTGCGATACATGCGAGCCAATTGCAGCATCCACACCCTATCCCCTATCCATGGCATCGCCAATATTTTACGAAATAACCAACTACGTACACCCGGATGGAATATCAGGACTACGAGTGCAGCACACAGGCTTGCCAGACCCGTCCACGCAAATACCGCATGATGCCGCACGAAACCGCCCCAGATTTGGACAAATCCGGAAGACGCCTGGTCTTTGGAACCGACATCTTCAAATACAATACTGAAACGGGGTACGACGTAGAACATCAAAAAGGCAATCACCAAAAATCCGACGCCGATCAAAATCGCAGGATAAGTCGCTGCAGCTTTCAATTTGCTTCGAATCTCGTCCACTTGCCCTTGATAATGCATGAAACGTTTGATCGAGGCGCGCACAGTGCCGGTAGTCTCGCTAGAGCGCACCATTGCGACATAAAGCTGAGGAAAAATAGACGGCAATCCTTCCATCGCATCCGACAATTGATTGCCTTGCCGCAGGCTTTGCAGCAAGGCATCGTAAATACTTCGGTGTTTCCCTCGTTTATCATTCATGCCGAGAACTTGAATCGAGTCCACCAAAGGCTGCCCGGCGTCCAGTAGGGAATATAACTGCTGATTAAACACGGTGAGGTTAAACGATTTCGAGTCGGAGTTTTTTCTTAATCCTGATCGCAATTGGTGAAGATGCAGCAAGCGCGAGCCCGACGACTCGACAAATCGCCTAGCTTCCACATCGCTACCGGCATCGAACTCAATGGTCTCAACCAAGAGTGCCGATGTCATCAATTTTGCCTGGAATCGCATCATCAGTTAACTTTAATTATTTTTTAAAAAATGAATCAGTTCCAGCTCGTCACGTCTGCATCCTCAGCGGCGCCGCCAGCCTGGCCATCCTTGCCGTAGGAAATGACTTCATATTCATGAGCGGGGTCGGCCCCAGGCGACCGATAAATGTATGCGTTTCCCCACGGATCAGTCGGTACTGATTTCTTCAAGTATGGCCCCTGCCACAATCCTTCGCCTGCCGGAGCTGCGATCAGTGCGGTCAAACCTTGCGCGGTGGTCGGAAAATGCCCGACGTCGATACGATAGGTCTCCAGCGCCTTGTCGAAAGAATCAATTTGCGCTTTTGCTGTTTGGGTTTTGGATTTTCCGATTTGCCCAAAATATTTCGGGCCTACGTAACTCGCCAGCAACCCGATGATCACCACCACGACCAACAATTCCAATAAAGTAAAGCCGTTTTGTTTTGTTTTCATTTTCATTCCTTCGGGCCATCCGCCCTTACATTGGTTGATACACAAATTTCCAATCCTGATACTTCTTCGCCCCTGTAAAGCTCGCCAGCACATCCGGGAAACCATCCACCTTGATTGGCTGCTGTGGCGACAAGGAATACACACCCATGATGCCTCCATCAGGGGCATAGATGACTCCCCAAATTGGAGTCCCGGTAATCGGATCGATATACGCCTTGCGTAAATGGCTGGCGATCCGGCTATTCCTCTTATCCAATAGCAGCACGTCAATACTGGGCGGATAGCTGCGCGCCGAGTCGGTAGTATTCAAATAGTAGCCTTGAATAGCCGCGCGATATGCCTGTCCCGCAAACAACAATTCATCTTCTTTACGTCGACGCTCCTTAGTCGCCATATTGGTTTGCACATGCAAAGACAGTACGGCGACAATGGCGACCATAAAAATGGCAACAAAATAGCTAAACCCGCGCTGTCTGACCCGCATTGTTACCGCATGAGCTCTATTCATCGGCATCACCAGTCCTTAAACCAGGTGCCGTCGCGCGCCTGGTTCGGCGCCGTGCTACGGACATCGTAGACCGCACCCAGGGTCGGATCTGCAGGTGGCAGGATTGCCCAGCTATGCGAACTTTGCGTAAATGGATCTATAGGCACGCTTCGCAGGTATTTCGCAGTAACTAGGTCATCAATCGCATTCGGATACTTGTTGTTATCCGAGTAGTATTTATCGATCGCATCGCGCAGCACATACAGATCTTCACGCAAGACGGCTTCTTTAGTCTTTTCTATATTACTGGCATAGCGCGGCGCTGCCAGAGTCAGGATAGTGGCGACAATCGCTAGCGATACCAGCAATTCGATCATAGTAAAACCTTTGGCATCCGTGTTCGCCATATTTACCATTCCTTATACGGAATACCGTTCAAGCCGACTTGCGTTGACCTGGAATACACGTCGAATACGTCATCTCCCTCGCTTGGATTCTCGGGTGGGGTGGCGTAGCCACGTTTCCCCCAGGTGTCGACTGCTGCAAGCGCTTTGTCAGACGCGAAAGGATCTGCCGGGATACGCCGCAAAAAATACAGGCGATGTCCCGGGTGGCTTATATCGTCTACGCCAGCAGACAGTTCGATCAGCGTAGGCGGATAACCGCTATCACCGATAGACGTACTTATTTTTCCAGCCGCCGCTGCTTGCTTATAGGCGTCAAGTCCCGAACGGATCTCCCGTAGCGCAATGCGCAGTTCGGCCTCCTTTTGGCGCTTCACAGTTGTTTCTGCCAATGGCATCGCCACCGTGGCGAGTAAGCCGAGAATGGCAACGGAGACCAGCAACTCGACGTAGCTGAAACCAGCCATGCTAGCTTTGTAGGGAAAGGGCCGGGATCGGTTGCACATCTCAGGGCGCCACTGCCATCTTGTACATTACCGGCATGAGCGGCTTGGCGACGCTTTGATTGAGACCGATCGGGGTCATACTGAGGATGCTAATCTGCGCCTCGGGATTTTCTTTTAGCGGCCTCAGTTCTAACGTCAGTAACTGGCCGGCCCCTTTTATTCCACTGCCGTCGATAGTGGAAGCGCCGATAGAAATACGTCCACTAGGTTTGTCGATCACTTGATTAAAGCTGCCTTTGCCGTTCTTGGAGAAATAACTGCCCTCTTTGACGGAGATGATTTCAAACTGGCTAGCGTCAAATTGAAGCTGCAGCGGAACTGCGCGCAAGGAATCCTGGCTATCGATATCCAACACTAGGCTCACCACTTCACCGACCTTGGCCTGGGCAGGCCCCTTCCATTGCAATTTGATGTTGCTGGCATCTACAGGCGCCGGCGTATTCACAAGTCCTACGTTGGTTGCTGCTTTGGCACCTGCCGAGTTGGCCGCAGCTGCGCCTTCAAAATTGCGCAGCTGTAAAGGTTTGGTGCGCAGATTGGCTTCGGTACCTGACCAGAAGGATTCTGTTGCCGGATCTTTACGGCGAATATTCCGTACCAGATGCGGGGTGATGGACATCACGATTTCGGTTTTGTTTCTGGTGTCGTTCTGATTTGAAAACAAACGTCCCAGCACCGGCAAATCACCCAACAAGGGAATGCCGTTCGCTGCGGAACGGGCCTCGTCGCTGATCAAGCCGGCCAGCAATTGGGTCTCTCCATCTTTGAGACGCAGCGCACTGGAATAATTGCGAGTGCCAATCTGGTAGGCCTGTGAGCCATTATTGGTCTTAATGGAGGATACCAACGAGCTGACTTCCAGATTGATTTTAATGCCGATTTCATCGTGCAAATGGATGTTAGGCTCAACTTCAAGTTTTAGGCCTACGTCGAGATAGGAAATACTTTCTGCAACAAAGCCATTAGGCGTGCTGGTGGTCGTGACGACCGGCACCTTGTCGCCTATCATGACCTTGGCCTTCTCTTTGTCTTTGACACGTATGCGCGGATTGGCCAACAAATTGGCGTCGCCATCGGTTTTTTGCAGGCTAATAGTGGCGCTCGGCACCGTGATGCCCAGTAAATCTGAATTCAAATGTTTCAAGTCACTTAGCCTGTACGTAGGTAGCGATGTGCTCCCGGTTCCGCTATTGGTACCGGTTCCAGGATTAGTACTTGTTGGCGTGGCTCCCAGCGGCGCGATCGTGAATTGATTGGTAAACTGTACGCCAAGGTTCAACAATCGAGAGCGGTTGATTTCCAACACTTCGACATCGAGCATCACCTCTGGCTCATCCATGTCCTGCAGGGCAATCAGTTTCTCTGCCAGCTCGATGGTTTCTGGCGTCTCCCGCATCATCAACATATTGACCTTGTCGTCGACAAAGATTTCTTTGGTCTTTAACATGGTTTTGAGCATGTTCGCAGTTTGCTTGGCCTCTGCATTGCTGAGATAAAATGCCTTGACGACCAGATCCTGGTACTCCTTATTTTTGCTTGCATTGTTCGGGTAAATCAATACGCTCGTGGCGTTGAGTATTTTTTTGTCGAGTTGATTGGTGGTCAGTATGACGTCGACCGCATCTTCCAGCGTGGTCTGCTTCAGGAATACCGTCGTGCGCTGGTCACTCTTCACTTCCCTATCGAAAATGAAATTAATGCCGGTGGTACGTGACAACGCTTCGAACACCATTTTCAGACTGGCATCACGGAACTCAAGATTGATCGGTTTTTTATACAGGCCGCTCATGCTCGGCGCAATTAACAGATCCTTGGCCTGCAAAGCTTCAATATCGCGTTTGACGGCGCGCGCCTCGGCTAACTCCGGCGCAAATTCCAATGCGCGCGCTGCCCACTGCGATGCTTGCGCAATGTCACCTTTTTGAAAAGCTTTACGTGCTTCTGCAGCGTCTTCTGACGCCCTGATATTTTTGCGGACCGCATCCTGGCCTGCTTTGGCACGTTCGTTCTGATAATCGAATTTCAATATCGTCTGAAAATATTGTCCCGCCTCCTTATCATGCCCCTCCGACAATGCCTTATCCGCTTGTGCCAATAGCTTGCGGACAGATGATTCACGGCTCTTGAGCCAGTCCGTACGATATTCGACATCTTGTGGGGACAACTCTGTAGCGCGCTGCAGTTCCGTGACCCCCTGCACATAGTCGTCGCGGTCCATGGCCCGCATGCCGGTACGATGGTGAGTTTGGGCAGCGCATCCCGATAAGATTAAAACAGCAATGAGAAAAATTGGCCTTTTGAAATGGCGAAACAAGAAAAAAAACAGCATGGGTCAGTTATCGGTAGCAGGAAGGGCCAGCACTTGTTTTTCGCCGGTAGGAATGTGTTCAAACTCAATGCGTTGAGGCTCTATGTTTAATACTTTGTACGTCCCCTCCAAGGTCTCTCCGCCACGAGCCACTATAGCCTGATCGCCACGGCTTAAGTAAACCACTTGCTGGCCCTCATCGTTCATGCGTCCAACAAAACGAAAAGGCAGTGGCGGAGGCCCGGGGGGAGCGAGCGGCTCGGCTGGCTGGGTATTTACGGTAACGACTTGCTGCTGTACGGGAGCAGGCGGCGGAGCCACCCACCCGCGGGAAGCAAACGGATCAGGATCAGCTTCTGGCATGCTCGTGGGGACAGTCGAATCCGCAACCGTCGAAATCATAGAGGTTTTAGGGGCGCGTGCAGGCCTGGACACAGCTTCGACCATGTCGTCCGGAGGCACCGGATAACAGATAGCACTCACCGTGACGGCCAAAGCACCTAACAAAACTGCCCAGCGCACGCGCGCCGTTTTTTTATCCACGCTCCGCCTTTCGGTAAAACGCGGACAGGCCCAGATCGCAGTTAAGCGTCGTAGCTGCAATATCTTCCCGAGAACAGCTGATCGTATCCAGCGAAACATGCTCTGCTTGCTTGCGGAAGGTATCAGCAAATTTGCGGATAGTCGGATAGTTTGCGGTGACCGACAGAGTCACGCGGTAACGCAGGTATGGCTGGCCAGCGGTGTTTTCCAAGGCGTAGGATACTTCATCTATCGGCAATTTGATGTCGTTGGCCACGTCATGCAAAGCATCGACCAGCTGTGCGCTATCAAATTCCGGCAATTCTGCTCGTGTTTTAAGCCCGGCAATAGGTTTTTTAGAAAAGTTTCTTGCTTGCAGAATCGCCGACTGAAATTCATCATCGGCATTTGTTTGCTCGCGCCATTGCCAAAACGCTGTCGCAGACGCAACAGTGAACGTAACGATTGAGCCAAATAATCCGATGACCAACCAAGGTTGTTTGCACAGCTCACTATAAAAAGTAAAGCGACTTATTCGCACGAAGTACTCAATCATATAATCATTTTTCGGCAACGGCTATCTTTTCATGCACGTAGATTGTCTTGGGGATGGACCATTTCAAATGACAATATCCCCGACGTTTTACGTCTCGACACAGTTTCCTTGGCCGCCATATTGATCGACGCCCTCTTAGGTTAAAACTATCCAATCAATTCTTTTTTTGCCTTGGATAGCGCTTCCAATAAAATTTCAATCTCTACCTCCCTAGTAATTACTGCCTCATATTGATCTGGCCCTGGGAATTCGACTACCAAATTATTTGGACCTCTTTCCTGGCTAATCAATCCAATGTATTTATCGTCCACATACATTTCTGCAATCAACTGATCATAGTCAGTATCACTGCATATCATGATTTTAATTTTTCTCATAATGTTCTACCTCGGTGGCTCTAAAAAGCCCTTGAACGTTCCCGCCGAGTCAAAGCGAGCACCTTGACCGCCCTCATGAAACATGTCGACACCTCCAAAACGATTCGTTTCTGGTGCAATCCTAGAATTTGGTGAATTCGTGATCCTATCGAGGATTTTTTGACCTGCCTCATTCAATTGCTCAGGATTGCCTTTCGGTGATGGAAATGCGCTACCGGGCCTTGAACCATGTTTTTGCAAGGCTCGTCCTGCGCGCGTTAATTCACCTGATTTATCTGATGGATCAGCCTCCTTCCCAGAATTAGAATCGGGTTTTTCTTTCTTCTTATCATCTCCCCCGCCTTCTGGTGGTTGAGCACCGCTTCCTGCTGCATTAGTTGTCCCAGGAGGTGTTTGTGAAATAGCATCTCCGCTATTCTCTCCGCTGCCCGAATCCCCTCCGACGGCCTCAAGACCAGCTGAAAGGATCTCATACCCGCCCCACAGTCCAAAACCAATGCCGATAACCTGCCCAACAACGGGGATCTCGTCCGCTGCTTGCCCTGCCAGTACTCGCGGAATTACTCTTACCGCAGCTTTCCTAGCCGCCGGCATCGCTCTCTGAAGAGCCGCTGAAGCAGGTTTCGAGTAGGTAGTCCAGAGTTGTTGCGCCCCTCCAGAAAAAGTAGTTCCAATGTTCCGGAATGGACCCATAAAATCGGGTGTCCCGAAAATAGGAACAGTTTGATAAAACCCCGTTGGATCAATTAAGTTCGTTGGGTTGTTTAGAACGTACGAATACCGGTTGTAATTTTGTCCATTAACTGGATCACCAATCAATAAGTCACCACTCACGAACCTGGCCGTGATTGGATCATATACTCGTCCATTCATATGCACCAGTTCGACCTGGTCCAGCATTTCATGCCCGGTAAAACCCCTGTTATCCACGTGTATGGAGGTGTAATCCAGAGCTGCACTGCCGTCTAACGTCCGCCGTCTTCCCCACGCATCGTATGCCAAGCGCTCTTTCAATGTGCCGTCGACGCTGCTAATAGCGATCGGACTACCTAGCCTGTCCTTGTGGATCCAATTCAGTTCCGTTAGCGCAGTGCCATTGTCGATCTCCACACCGACGCCATTCGGCCAATAAGTCTTCACTTTCGTGGTGCTACCACTGATCTCCACCTCCTGCGCGCCGGCATAGTAAACTGTGGTGGTCGTAGTTCCGTCGTTGCGGTCTTGCCGAATACGCTGATGTTCAGGTCCATAGACAAAATTCTCGGTAACACTTCCCCGTTTTATCGAAATCGGCATATCGAAGCTATTCCACGTCGCAATGCGGTTTGCGCCATTCAACAAATTGCCGTTGTCGTCATAGTTGAAGGTCCCCAAGCTGCTGACGTTTTGCACTGCGTGGGGCCGAATCGCACCACTGCCTTGTGCCGGATAGGTGTAGTTGCCGGTATCTGTCTTGGTTTTTAGGTTGCCGGCAAAATCGTAACTAAAGACCTGCTGCGGTAGGCTTCCAACCTGACTGCTGGAAAGACGGTTCAAGCCGTCATAGCCAAAAACCTCAATAAAACCGCCGTTGTTCCAATACTGGGTGCGCTGAGCGACGTTGCCGATCGCATCATAGAGATAGATTTCTTTTACCTGGTCAGTGCTCCCGTTGATTTGTACGTTTCTGCCTTCGAGGCGGCCACTGTAACGATTGAAGTTATTAATATCTGTCAGACCATTGCCTAGTGTCGCCACGGTTACGCGGTTAGCTGCATCTTGAGATGTAACTTGCCATAGCCACAAATTGCCGCGCTCTATCCTAGCCAGGTAGCCGGTATTGCTATAACGGCTCTCGTAAACCTTGGCAGTGTCTGTGCCTCGCTGGTAAGTGTTCCTTATTACCCTGCTCCAGAGATCGTATTCTACGAGGCTGCTATAGTTGACACCGTTCAGATTTTGGGTAGTATTGCTTGGGCGCCCCAGAATATCGTATGTATGCTTACGGTCGTAATCTTTCAGACCACCAACCAATGTATACGCTTCGGCAAGTTTGCCCTTACCCATGGACGCACTATCGAAAGTCCAGCGGCTTTCCAAGTCGAATTCATGACGTGCGATCATACGGTCTATCGCGTCAAAGTCAAACGTTGTTGCCCGACCGTTGACACGCTGCACAGGACTGACCTGTCTCCAGGTGCGGCCAACTGGATCCACGTCATAGTGGATCCAGCCGAGGTTAGGGTCATGCAAATCGGTCTTGCGGCCTAGGTTGTCGTAAGTCACCGTAATCTCGTTGCCGTTCGGATCTTTGGTGTAGCTCAGGTTACCAAAGGGTTCATAGCGGAAGCTAGTGTTGCCACCAATGGCATCCACAACCTGCACTACTCTGGTAAGCACGTCATAAGTGTCAGTGCGTTGCTGTTGTTTTGGATTGGTGATTACATTGACCAGGCCTTGATAGCTAGTAATAGTACTAAGGGGTTGCCCCCCTTCATCCAAAGTAGTCACTTTGGTGACGCGATGCAGGTCGTCATAGTCCTGATGGCGCGCCAGTTGTGCGCTATCAGTGTCAAAGCGGGGCTGATAAACGTCACTCAATTGGCCCTGGTTATCATAGGCCTGGTCGATATAGATTACTCTACCGTCGAAACCCCAGGTCATGTTGCGTACCACGTGGCCTGCACTATCGCTGTACACAATTTGTGGCTCTGCGATGCGCTTGCCACCATTGAGGGTATCAGTGATTGTAGCTACTGTCGCATAGCTTGGACAGTTGCTGTCACATTGCTTGCGGTATTGCAATACGAGATTGCCATCAGCCCTTTGTTCGCTAGTCACTCGCCCGAAACCATCAACCAACCAAGTAGTCAGCAAAAGATTTGGTCCGATTAATGTCTTCTGTGCTCCACTGCCCGAATCGTAGGTACGCGTTTCAGAATGGCTCAGCGCGTTTTTGACGGTCGCAGGAAAACGTCCTTTTGGATCGTAGGCAACATCGGAAACTGTGCGACTTGTCTGCAGGCCAGTACTCGGATTGGTCCAGGCTTGTATCTTTTTGTTGACTAGGCCAAAGACGTTGCCACTACGATCAAAAGTAGTCACAACTTGTCGCGGAGTGCCGGCCTCCACCGTTTCGCTCTGCAGCAAAGGAGTACCGCTAACATACGTGTAGCCGGTAGTTCGACTCGCGCTGCCGGAACTGGGATCCGAATCGATCCTGTTGACAGTGACCGAGTTTGGCAGGCCGATTAGCCACACACCAATGGTATTGACGTTGTTAAAGGCAGTCGTAGTTTGATTGGTGAAAGTTTTGCCACCGCCTGTAACCTTTATGGTTTGTTGGGTAAGGTTGCCCCATCCGTCCGTATAACTGCTGTCGGTGCTGCTATTGCCGAAACTGTCCCCGCTAAGATCACTGCGTGCTACATCACTGTGTGAGATATACGCAAAGAACGTACTGCTTCCATTGGCTTGGGAAATAAGCTGACTGTTGGGCGTGTTTGTAGTGTCGTTGAGTACTACGCCGTTATGCACGCTAGTACTATGGGTGATCATGCCGGTGTAAGGAAAACCTTGCGCCAGATAACTAGAGTTAATTACGTTTGTCTGAGAATCCGTAACCCTTACTAAACCAAAGCCCAAAGAGCCGCGACCGGTAGCGTCGCTCAGCGCGCCTTCATAGTAGTAGTCGCTACGAAGCCAGTTGCCTTGGCCCGTGCTGCGACGCAACTCTTTTACCATCTCGCCGGCCGGAATCGATACCTGTGGGTATGCCGGTCTTTGCTCGACGCCATTAACGTGGGTAAAGCGGCTATAGACGCTCGCATCATCACCGCGCGCATAGTCAACCTCTTCACGCTGTCTAGCACCATTCGTCACGCCAATGATTTTGTCCTGTGCGGGGGAACCTACCAAAGTGACCGCCGAGTAGTTACCTAAGGGATAAGGCTGATAAGCAAGAAAGGCAGGGACACCGCTACCATCCAAGAGGGCCGTCCTCGAGCTGAAGCTGCCTGCTTCCGAATACGCAAACTCTTGGCAAGAGAAGCCCGTGGTTGTATAGCGACATAGGACGGATTTGGCACTGGATAAATTTGTTGGATCCGGTTTATAGGTAAAAAACAGTCGGTTGACACCGTCGCCTATAAAATCTCCCATCTTATGGCGATTTTCGTCACCGGTGGTTGGCCATGATAAAGGATCATATGCAATGAGGGAGTATGGGCTCAGCCCCGAATCCTGCTTACAATCCATGCCGGTTTCTTTGCTCAAACAGACATAGACTGTTGTGGTCATATCCGACCCGATGAATGTCCCACCAGATGGAACAGGAACACTGCGTTGGCCGGCCCAATTGAAGGTAATGTAGATGAAATCGGTAAGACCGTCACCATTCAAATCGCCTACGCTTGCGGTCCGCGACAGATAGGGGCCATTAACACTACTAGCGCTAACGCGGGTAATATTTTTGCATGTAAGCCCATCCGGCTGATTGACGCACGCATTTACGTACGCAACAAAATCCACGGGCGGGCAAGATTGATTCGCGGTTGGCGTCCCACATGCGGAGGAGTTAGGATGTGCAGGATCAAGCGCAGGCTCATATGTGCGAGGAATCCGATAAAAATCAGACATGTCTTGCTTGCTTAAGTCGACCGGCACTGGTGTCGATCTAGTTCTCGGATCCGGATTCCACGCAGGGAAATCGCCTCTGACGGGCAAGGAGTTACACTGCATTGCGCCGCTCACTAGAGAACAATCGGTAAAGCCAGTTTGGGTGAACGCGACAAGATGCATCCGCTTATCGTTTCGGAGATCAACCATCGTATCAAAATAACTGTTCGGCATAGCCTGGCAGGCAAAATTTGGTGTGCCATCATTCAACGGAGTATTAAGGCAGTACGTGCCCCCATTGACTCCTGGATACCTAAAAACCAGGTCGTCACGTCCGTCACCATTGAGATCCCCCACCAACATATCTTGGATCGGAAATGCAAGTCCAGAGAGATCCAGAGTGCGGTCAATTATCTGCCCATTCGGAAGGCGAATGCGCAAGACAGTGGGAGAAGCACCTTGAGTTTGCATGGTGATAAAACTCGTTCGACCACTACCGTCCAGATCTCCCTGGAATTGATATGACATTCCCACATCGAACTTCGGCCAAGGAGACGAATCGAACGGGACGGATTTCCATGTTGGCGCAGTACCCACGCCCCAGTCGAATGTCGTTTTGGGCAAGCATTCTGATGCTTGAGTATTAAGATTTGTAGCACAGGCTTGCATCCAGTCCACCAAGCTGCGCCCGCTGTTGGTGCTGGGAGTGTAATGAATCGCGTGATCGCGCACCAAAGTGCCGCCGCTACCGTCGGTCGCGGTACCGATAAAGGTCTGCACATTGGTCAGGCGTGTGCGCAAGTCATTGCGCGCTCCGCCCATATACTGTATCTGGGCATCGGTGCGGGGTTCGTAGAAAAACCTGACGGCTAGATCAGCAGCTTGCCCAAGTCCACGAGTGCTGCTGCCGTAGCGGATTTGTTTTGGCGTATATTCACCAGTCGTTGCGTCTTGGTTGTAATCCACCGTCATATAGTTTCCAGAACGGTCTTCTATGCGGCTCACCGCCCAAACAAGATAAGGGGATCCAGCAACGCCTCTGGCGATGATCGCCCCTGCTGTATCGTTACCGTAATAGTTGACACGGCCATCCTTGAACTCAGCCGAATATCCGCCATTAGAAAGCTTCGTGACCCTGGTAAAACTCTCTTGTTCGGTGCGATACTGAGCGGGCGCACCTCCCCAGTAGTAATCGTCATATGCGGTCGTTCCTACTGCAGGCGCCGTGCCGTCGACACGCATCAGACGCTGACCATCCAAGCACAAACGGTCGGCATTATTTAAACTTATGCGGCCTGGTGCACCATCTTGTGCTGCGGTTTTGGCGCAACGGTGGATAGTGGACAATCCGCTTAATGACCACCCCAGGCCAACCATGCCGTTATTCCCTAGACTGGAGTAATTTAGCGACAACTTAGGCTCCATTTCCCCCGTACCTTTGGGTACAGGGAGTGGGATGCTATAGGTTGCAGCACCATCATTCCCTACTTCCAAACTGCCGGGCAAGGTGCCTGCATTTTCATTGGATAAATGCGGTACGTCGACGATGACCTCGATAGGATTGGGCGAAGTTGCACCTTGGCTGCCATTGACGGTAATGAGTGCCACTGGCGACTGACTCAATTGCTTGCCCGTGCCGTCAAAAGCGCGCGCGGTCAAGGCATAGGCGCCAGGCTGGGTTGCGGTCCATTGTGTAGACCAGACATTATTGTTATTAATGGCGGTTCCGACCAGTTGACCATTGGCGTAAATTTTGACGCTGGCTAATACGGCAGTACTGCCTGACTGTATCGAGGCCGCAACCGCCAAAGGGATTGGCGCAGCCATGCTGACGGCGGCACCTGTGCTTGGAGATGTAATCGCCAGGCTGACACCTGTATTGGCATCAATGTAGATCAGGTTCTGTACCGAAAATATCGTACTACTGCCTTGTCTAACCTTGGCATATACCGAATAAGGTGTAGGACTTACCGTTAAGCCAGCTTTGTTGGCGAAATAGGTATCGACCGCCTCAACAGTTCCTGCAATCCATTCGCCATTGATATTAAAGGCGATCTCGTCGTAAGGGCCGCTGCCATTGCTCAATTTAGCCTGCATAAACACCGTTGCTGGATCATTGTAACGATCACCATTGGCTGGCGTAGTCAGGCCTATGCGCAGGCTACCCGGCATTGTGCAGAGGTTGTCGGCGCATGGCAAAACTTCGCTGTCGGTGCCGCTGGTTGCCACAACAAAGATGGCGCGCCCGGCATACTGTGCAGTGTAGGTGCTCAAATCCACCACAAAATGATGCCCCACTCCCGGCGTAGCGCACTGCAATTGCACCGCGGCGTTGTCCGGCTCGGTGGCTACGTTTGCGGTTCCTGACGTGAGCACGGTGCCACCGGTGGACACCGTCGGCCAATCAAGTATGACCTGGTAATTCAACGCGATTGTGGAGGCAGGCTGGCAAGCCCAGCCAACCAGTTGTGGCTTGCTGGTAGCATCCACGCGGATGCCGCTAATTGTGCCAAGCAATGCGCTATTGGTGACATTGACCATCACCGGCGCCGAGTCGGTCATAATGCCGGCGCTGTCGGTACTGCGCAGCTTGAAGTGGTACACCCCTGCGCCTAGATCTACCGTGGTGTTCAGGTTCAGTGTGCTGGCGGCGCCAGTCGCCGATCGGACAGGTGTCGCCGCATAGCCGTTCGCATCACCCTGGAACAGCTCAAGTTTGGTGACCGTGCCGGCACTTTCAGTACCGTTGCCGGTGAAGGTGACCGTGGCAGTCTGAACTCCTGTGACCCGTACATTGTTGGAGGTAGCCGTCAGTGTCGCCGTTGGGCCGGGGCCTGTTGTGACGGAAATGGCCACGTTGGTTGACAAATCGCCAAACCAGGCCAGGTCTTCTTTGAGCATCTGCCATTGGAAATTGTAATTTCCCGGCTTTTGCGGCGCGGTAATCGGAATGGTGATGACAGCATCCTGGCCCGTTGCGACGGAACCGCTGAGATGTGCCCTGGCGACGTCGTTCCAAATGCGGTTGTCCTGAGGATTTTGCGCACCCAGGCGATAGTGGGTTGCATCGGTCCACGTCGTGGTGCCCGTGTTTTTCATCGTCACCGTGACGCTATACGGCTGCCCTGCCCGCATCGTGGTTGGCACGCTCTGAGAACCGAATTGAGCTCCGTCGTTGGCCACGCCGGCGTTCACCGTGACAGTAACCACAGCGCTCAGGCCCACTTGCTGATTGCTATCCGTGGCGCGCAATTGCAGTGCATGTGCTCCGGTCGTCAGGCTCTGGCTGACACTAATGCTGGATGTCGTTACTGTAGAAATGACACCGCCATTGTCCAGCAGCTCCAGTTTGATTATCGACAAGCTGCCCGACGCGGCGGCGCTTCCTGAAATAGTTGTCGTTGCGGCACCGGCAATAGCGGTTAAGACCGTTCCATCGGCAGGGGCGCTCAAAGTCGCGGTCGGCGGCGGTATGGCCGCGGCCGTCACGGTTATTGTCGATATCGCGCTTAGACTGACAGTGCCAACGCTGTCCGTCGCGCGCACTGTCAGCGCATGACTACCGGCCACAAGGCCGATGCTGGTGCTAAATGAGCTGGAGGTGGTCGTGTAGACAGGCGTAGGATTCATACCATCCAAGATTTCCAGCTTGGCGATAGTTGCGGAACCACCAGGCGTCCCCGATCCTGCTATGGGAACCGCGGCAGTGTTTCCAGAGCTAATCTGGTAATTACTTCCGTTAGCAGGTGACGATAGCGTAGCCGATAACGCCGGCGCGAATACGGTGATGTTTGCTATCGAGCTCAGCCCGACGTTACCGAAATTGTCCTTTGCCCTGAGTCGAATGGCATGATTGCCGGCCGTCATCGGCTGGCTCGTGCTGAGAGAGCTGTTCGTAGTACTGTAAATGGACTGAGTTCCATCCAGCACTTCAAGCAAAACAATAGACGCCTCGCGTCCGCCATTGGCACCCTCGGCAGCCCCGGATATCGGCACCGATACCGTAGGGCCGGACGCTAATTGATAGCCGCCATTATTCAAAGGCGAAGCCAAAGTTGCCGTTGGGGCTGCAGGACTGTTCACCGATATCGAAACATTATCGGATGTGGCGCCGAACCAGGTGCCCGACTGTACCATCCTCCATTGAAAACTATATGTCCCGGGCGTAAGCGGCGCCGTCACTGAAAAACTGATGTTGGCATACTGCCCTGGCGCAATTGATCCTGGAAGAGTTGCCCTTGCAGTCGTATTCCATACCCGGTTGTCTTGTGGATTTTGCGAACCTAGCATATAGGTGCCAGGCGTCCACGTCGTCGTGCCATTATTGAGCATCTGGACCGAAACAGTGTACGACTGCCCCGCCACCATGCTGGTTGGCACGCTTTGATTCGCAAAATATGCGTTGTCAACATTGGGCACCGGATTGACAGTCACGGGCACGCTGGTAGACAGATCACCGAACCAGTGGGCACCTTCTTGCAACATCTGCCATTGGAAGTTATGCACACCAGGATTGGGTGCCGTCACATTAAAGTTGAAATCTGCCTGGGCGCCAGGCGCCACAGAAGTAGGCAAAGAAACACGCTTGAATCCCCAGTCGACATTGTCCTGCGCGTTTTGCGAGCCCAGCAAATACGAGCTGCCACTTGTCCAAGTGGTCGTACCCGTATTTTTCATGGTGACCCTCATGGCGTAGGCTTGACCCGTAATCATGGGAGTAGGCACGCTTTGCGAAATAAACTGGGCGTTATCGGTAGCGGCAGGGCCCGTGACGGTGATAGTAAACGGTGTGCTATTGGTATTGGTTTGTCCACCCTGCCCCATGATGGAATGAAGAATAAGCGAATGAACTCCAACGCCCAGGTTTACCGTCATCGTAGGATAGCGGGCATCGTTGTAGAGATTTTCTCCACCCGCCTGATACCGTTCCGTATAGTTCTCGCCATTAAGAACGTTGCCATTCTCTATTATCTGCAGGGTGCGGATATCGTCGTTATTCGAGATGGCCTTTACGTACCCCGTTAACCCAACGCTTAACGTGGCATTAGGCGTTGAAACGGTCCCGCTCGTGGGCGTAAAATTTATAAAACTGTAGTTCGCTTGAGCGTAGGCACTCCCCGCCCCGCCCAGCAAAATATAGAGTGCGAGTCGCAGGCATAGCCATATTGAGAAAACCGAACCAAAAGAATGACGCTTTGATTGCGTTGATTTAGTCATATTTAATTTTAAAAAATGTTCGGATTGGTCGGTAAGGCATGCATCGTTTTTGCATTGCGCAAAAGAAATATTCTTCGCAGGCGATCATGCTCGCTTGCTGGCAGCAATGCTCCTGTCGCCCGTGGCGAGGGCAACGATTCTTACATTTGGGATTGGGAATTTTAGTCCGCTGTGTCAGCGAATCAGATCGCTAATCGAGAGGGACAACCGACGGGGGATCACCCGGCGAAATGGACAGCAGGACGAAATCGCGCTCCAACCTGGATGGCAGGAGCAGATTATATTT
>Ga0207076_1047_pt1 | contig 30405 bp, 26 predicted proteins | sample Alteio_BWMinHeat_62_FD_153568 | JGI IMG/M metagenome (GOLD analysis project Ga0207076, IMG submission 153568) | Enriched cells from forest soil in Barre Woods Harvard Forest LTER site, Petersham, Massachusetts, United States -... | ecosystem: Environmental > Terrestrial > Soil > Temperate forest >... | reverse complement strand
CACTGTTAACCACATCCAAAGTATCGGTTACGGTATACGGGGTTTTTAAATAGTTTACGGTGACGCCTGTGTTGGCTAAAATAATATTCCCGTTAAATTGCGGTTTTGACGGCGGCCCGGTCAACTTTAGGTCCGTTGTTACAGTACCCTTAATATTCGAAACCAGGTCTTTTATAAAAGGTTCAAATATAATAGCTTCCGTCTGGTTCATTTTTACGTTAAAGTCCATACTGTCGTCCGTTTTATGCCCAAGCAAATAAACGCCGTCAATATTCACGGTTTCCAGTCCATGGTTGTGCACGTATAATTTTACGTTGGCCTGTTTACGGTCGGCGCCCAGGTCCGATTCAATTTTTACATTGCCTACCAGTGTTTTGTTCATGGTGAGGGAATCGACCCCTAAAAGCGCATCCACACCCGGGGAATTCAAAATAGAGGTAAAATTAACATCGCCATTGAGCGTGCCCTTTAACTTGATACCTGCAGATTTGGTAAGCTGGTTAAGGGTTGCCATATTGAACTTTTCGAACGTTAGCTTCAGTTGATCAGCCGGATTATCTGAAATAAACCCATCGATTCTAACTTTCTGCGAGCCGTTGGAAAGTTCAAAGCCTGATACCTGGGTTTTCCCGTCGAGCAGCTTTACCCTCACTTTTTCCTGGATCCTCCAGTCCTGGTGTTCCAGGATTACATCGGATGGCAATAGCTGAAGTTTCGCCGTGGTGTCGCGTCCAAAATTCACAAGGCCGTATAAATCCAGCGAGTTCACCGCATTTTGATCGGAAAGTTTGACGTTAAAATTTAAACTGTCATTTTTTACCGTATTGATAAGTGTGATGTTTTTAATGAACAAACTGTCGGTAATATTGATTTTGCTTAATGATATGTTTAAGCTAAGATTATTGTTGCTGGTACCTTCATCAATAATAAAATCATGAAAAACTGTTTTACCCCATTGTATGGTTTTAACATAAACGTTCAGGCTGGCCGTCTTATCCGTCGAATTAAACTGGCCGATGAAGGTGCCCTGGTCGGGTATTTTCAGTTCGGGTTTAAAAATAGCAATCAGCGAGTCGGGGTTTTTGAGGGTTAAATTGAATGCAAAGTCCTGTGGTTTTGGCGGTGTAATATCCGTTTTTAGCGATGGTATGTATTTTTTGGCAATAGTTTTAAAATAGGAAGGTAGCGTTGCCAGGTCAAACTTTCCTTTGATGTAGCCGTCAGTAACATCCGACCTAAGGCTGATCATCCTCGTATTTCCGGTACCTGTTGATGACAGGATTATGGAATCAATAGGTACATTGTTTCTCGGGTCGATAAGCCTCGTGTTCTTCAGCGTAATATCACCCGTAAGGTTACTAAGGTCATTCCCCGAAAAATCGGTAATCAGGTTGGTAGTTAGCGTAACTGTATCATCCATCAATTTTAATGTATGTAAGTGCGCATTATTAATGCTGGCATTAATTTTATATTCAGGCAAGGCAGGGTTTAAATTGACGCTTCCCTGCAAATCAAGCTTAATGTTACTGTCATCAATATTGATTTTGGCACTGGCGAGTTTTTTTATAAAAGAGCCGTTTACAGTTACATTTTGATAGGTATAACCTTTAAAATCTATTGAACTGGCTTTGGCGTTCAGGGTAGCGTTTAAATTTTTAAGTGCGTCTCCGCTGCCTTTTACATCAGCTGTTAAAGTGGCCCGGCCAAGGTTAGTCTGGCCCAGGAAACTGCCAAGGTCAAATGCATAAGTATCAAGTTTCCCGCTGTATGATGGGACACCAGCCTTATTGATCTTTAAATTGATATCCGGATCAAAGCGGCCCAGTTTTGTTTTAAAGGTACCATAGGCAACAAAATCATTCTGAAAACCGGTAAACCGCCCATTGAAATTAATATTCCCGAATTTGGCAATCATATCGGGAGCATGGCGGTTATGTGTTCCTGTAAAATTGCTGTACAGGAAATCCATGTCGGCCTTATTCGTCGCTATCTCTTCAAAATTCAGGTCCAGGAAAGTATTTTCCCAATGGGGCAGGCCGCGTAAATTAAAATCGCCTTTAATATAGGTTGCTTTACCGCCGGTAATCAGCAGGTTTTTTGCTTTGAGGTTATTCACCATGCCTTTTATACGTCCATCCAGTCCAAGATCAAACCAAACATGTGCCAATCCGTCGGTAAAGTAAGATATATCACTCGAGGACACCTGCGACGAGTGGAAATCCCCTTCCATATAAACTTTGTCCTCAATGTCCTGGAAGTCATCAAAAGACTTAAATTTCATCCTGAAATAATTTTTTATGGACGACTTGTTAGTTAAAACAAACAGGTTTTGGGCGAGGATCTGGTTGGTATCTACCGTAGCGTTGGCATCAAACCTTTTGAGGTAGAAGCCGCTTTTTTCGCGCAGGGTAAGATTGGTGATATTGCCCTTAAACAGGTGGTGCGCAATGTCCATATTTTTTATGGTGGCGCTGAAGTTTTTTACATCAATGTCATCAAAATTAACCTGTTTCATAAAGGTATCCACCAGCTTGTTTTTATAGCGGAAATGGAGATTATTGATCACCGTTTTTTCGAAAACAAGGCTCAATGGCTTTGATTTCGTTTTGGTGGTATCCGTCGAACTGAAATAATCAAGAATGAATTTCAGGTTGGAGGTACTATCCTTTTGTTTTTTTAGGTAGACAGAACCATTGTCCAGTTGGATCAGTTTAAAATCGATAAAATGATTTTTTTTGCCGAAAAGCGAAAAGGCGTTTATGTCTACCGTTAGTTTAGGGGTGCTTAGCAATGTGTCCTTTTGTTTATCCAGCACGTAAAGACTATCGATCACCACTGAGCTAAAGGGCTGAAAATAAAGGCCGCTGATGCCCACTTTGGTTTTTAATTCACCCGACAAATAGGCCGCAGCTTTTTTTGCTGCCCAGGTTTGCACCGGTTTATATTGAAAAAGCAACAGTATTATGCTTAGCACCAGCAAGATAACCAATACAATACTTAACGCTATTTTGAGTAGTTTTTTAATAACTTTGCGGATTAATTATTGATTTATTGAATTACTGAATTATTGATTGGTTGATGTTTATTTATTGAATTGTTTAACATCATTAGCCAAATATAGTTTAACGTCGTTATTAATAAATCTGTAATTCTATAATTCAATAACTCAATAATTCAAAATTGTGTCTATAATACTTGGGATCGAATCTTCATGTGATGAAACATCAGCCTCCGTTTGTGTTGATGGTGCAATATTAAGCAATGTAATTGCAAATCAAACTATACACGAAGCTTATGGTGGTGTTGTTCCCGAACTTGCCTCCAGGGTTCATCAGCAAAACATTGTCCCCGCCGTACAACAGGCATTATTAAACGCAAAAGTAAACAAAAATGATATTGATGCGGTAGCATTTACCCGCGGCCCCGGCCTTTTGGGTTCGCTGCTGGTGGGGGTATCGTTCGCAAAGGCGTTTGCGCTTGCCAAAAATATCCCGCTTATTGACATTAACCACATGCAGGCCCACGTACTGGCACATTTTATTGGGGATAATAAACCGGCATTTCCGTTTTTATGCCTAACCGTTTCGGGCGGGCATACCCAAATTGTTTTGGTGAAAGATTATTTTGATATGGAGGTGATCGGCCAGACGCTTGACGATGCCGCCGGCGAAGCCATGGATAAAACCAGCAAAATTTTAGGTTTGCCTTATCCGGGCGGCCCTTTAATAGATAAATATGCACGCCTGGGTAACCCGGATGCTTATAAGTTCCCGGAGCCGCAGATCCCGGGGCTCAATTTTAGTTTCAGCGGGTTAAAAACCTCCATCCTGTATTTTATCCGTGATCATGTGACTGCAGACCCGGACTTTATTCAAAAAAATTTAAACGATATTTGCGCCTCGGTTGAAAAGCGTATAGCGACTATCTTGTTGAACAAACTGGCTAAAGCTGCAAAGGAGTATGATATTAAAGATCTGGCGCTGGCCGGTGGGGTATCCGCCAATACGGGTTTAAGGCAGGGCTTGCAGGCATTGTGCGAAAAAAATAACTGGCGCTGCTTTATCCCTAAAATGGAATACTGTACCGATAACGCCGCCATGATAGCCATTGCAGGCTATTATAAGTTTTTAAAAGGCGAATTTACAGGGCAGGGAGTCGCCCCGCTGGCGAGGTACCCGATAGCCCCCTAACCTCCGCCAATAGGCGGAGAAACTATGGCGGCTAAATCAATTGAACGAGAAAATTACTACTATCTAACAAAATAAATCAATTTCTTAAAATGGGAATTGTATAAAAATAAATACTATAATTCCTCCGCTAAAAGGCGGAGGTTAGGGGGCCAAAATGAAAATAATTCCGTCTTTAATATTCTTTATCGTTTTTTATATACCGCTGGTTGCATTTTTAGCCTGGTTAATGATGCAGGACAAGATCAATAAAAAAACCGGCCTTTTTGTATTGGCAGTTACTGCAATTGGTGGTGTGGCTTATATGTTCTGGAAAACCAGGGGGCAATAGGCTAAAAAGCGCCTTGTACGCAATGTTGGTTGCATAGACGATATTGCCGTCTTCTACTATATTTATCCCATTTTCTCAAAAAGTGAAATGACTCCCTTTTGTAGTGGAAATATTTTATAATTTTAGCTGCAATTTCAATTAAATAAGGATCATTTATGGGTTTTTTTGATAAGTTAATGAATCAGTTTATCGACATCATTGAATGGGTTGATACAACTACCTATACGCTGGTTTGGAAATTTCCGCGGCAGGATAACGAGATAAAAATGGGCGCCAAGCTTACCGTAAGGGAATCGCAGGTGGCCATATTTATGAATGAAGGCAAAATAGCCGACATCTACGGCCCGGGGATGTACGAGCTGACTACTCAGAATATGCCCATCCTTTCCACATTACGGGGCTGGAAGTATGGGTTCAACAGCCCGTTTAAAGCCGATGTTTATTTTGTAAGCACCCGCCAGTTTACCAATCAAAAGTGGGGTACACAAAACCCTGTAATTATCCGCGATGCGGAGTTCGGGCCTATCCGCCTCAGGGCTTTTGGGTCATTTAATTTTGCCGTAAGCGACCCTAAAACCTTCCTGACCCAAATTTCGGCCACCAACCCCGATTTTTATACCGATGACATCAATGAACAGTTGCGCAATATCGCTGTATCCCGCGGTATGGATGCCATAGCGGCTTCAAAAATTTCCGTGTTGGATCTTACCGGCAACTATGATGCGATCTCAAAACTGATCACCGATAAAATACAGCCCGACTTTACGGAAATGGGCCTGAACTTAACAAAGTTCCTGGTCGAAAATATTTCATTACCGCCCGAAGTTGAAGCCGTGCTTGATAAACGCAGCGAAATGGGTATCATTGGCAACCTGGGCGCTTATGCGCAATTCCAGGCTGCAAACGCCATTGAAGAATCGGCACAGAACTCTATTGGTGGCAACCTCGGCGCTGCGGGTATGGGCCTGGGCGTTGGCGCCGCGATGATGGGCCAGGTGGGCAATATTTTTCAGCAGAACCAGCCATTCCAGGCTGTGCCCAACCAAAGTGCAGGGCCTGATGTTCCGCCGCCAATTCCGGTTGTTGCGGATTATTTTGTGGCGGTTAACGGGAAATCAGAAGGGCCGTACAGCATGGATCAGTTAAGCCAGATGGCTTTTGCCCAAACGCTGACAGGCACTACCATGGTTTGGAAAAAGGGTATGGCTGGCTGGGCGGCAGCTTCTACAGTTAGCGACCTGGCCGATGTTTTAAACAGTGTGCCACCGCCCATGCCGGGGTAACAAATATTAACAGCATCTCAACTTATAACTTATCGCCATATGCCACCTGAAGAAAAAACAACGGTTACCAGTAATTCACTAAACTGTAACAATTGCGGCGCCGTGCTTCATTTTGAGCCGGGTACCCAATCCTTAAAATGCGACCATTGCGGCACTGTTAATGAAATAACGGATACCTCCGAAAACCAGGATATAGAATCTTTTGATTACGACAGCTTTATCGATAGCATTCAATCGGCCCCACCAGACCCTGGCATGCAAACCGTTAAATGCAACAACTGCGGATCATCCACAGTTTTACCACAGAATGTAACTGCGGATAAATGCCCATTTTGTTCATCGCCCCTGGTAATTGAGTTAACAGGGAACGCGGTTTATGTAAGGCCCCATTATGTGTTGCCTTTTGCGGTGAGCAAGGAGTTGGCAAAACAGGATTTTATCGATTGGCTGAAAAAACTGTCTTTCGCCCCTGCCGATTTGATCCAGAAGGTAAGCAATTCTGCTTCGCCGATTGATGGGGTTTATTTGCCTTACTGGTCATACGATGCGGATGCCTATACCAGTTATAACGGTATGCGCGGCGATTTTTACTATGTTACTGAAACCTATGTTGAAGTAGTGGATGGCGAAGAGGTAATGAGGGAGCGGGAAGTACGCGAAATTAACTGGTTCCCGGTTTTTGGAGATGTGGTCAATAATTTCAGGAATATGATTATCGGCGCCAGCAAATCAGTTGCGCCTGAGACTTTGAAAAAACTTGGCTCCTGGGATTTTAGCAAACTGGTAAATTATGATGAACGATATATCAGCGGTTTCCGTTCCGAAACCTACCAGATGAGCCCGCAGGATGCACTGGAGGCAGCCAAAAACTCCATGGCACCCTTGATCAACCAAACCATCAGGAGGGATATCGGCGGCGATGAGCAGCAGATCAACGATTCAACAACGCAACTGGATAACATCGGCATAAAATATGTGTTGTTACCTATCTGGATAAGTTCATACGTATATAAAAATAAAACCTACCAGTTTGCCATTAATGGCTATACCGGCCAGGTAAGCGGCAAACGCCCCTGGAGCCCCGGGAAGATTATTGGGTTGATTGTATTGATATTAGTAATCCTGGCGGTCATTTTCTTCCTGGTAAGCAAGCACTAACGATAACTAAACGAATTAGATTTGACAACTCTTCAAGGGTTGTCAAATTTGGCCAGATCACTGTAACCCCGCAAACTTCCTGAACCTATAAATTATAGGTAATATTGTTATTAATAAATGCACAAAAAACGCTTGGTTAATACCTTGTCGGGCAACCATTTTTTTAATTACATAGTATTATTAAGGGAAGCTGATCATGAACACGCTTTAAGTGTTGTGAATAGTAACAGATCAGAATAATGGACAATCATATTGAGATAGAAGAGGGATCTTTATTAACTTATCTAATGTGCCCTGAGTGCGGCACCGTACACAATGCATCAGTTATCAATACGGTATGTACAAATGATATCTGCCGGTCAACATTGTATGCACAATATAATTTAAGCACAGGGCTAAATAAACGGATTTTGCAAAACCGGACCGCTACCATGTGGCGCTACAGGGAGTTTTTGCCTGTTATCGATGAAAAAAATATTGTTACCCTCGGCGAAGGTTTTACACCGATAATCCCTATTGAAAACCTTAAGAAATTTACCGGTAATATCAGGGTCTTCTGGAAAGATGAATCCGGTAACCCAACCGGTTCGTTCAAGGCTAGGGGCATCAGCGCGGCGGTGTCAAAGGCAAAAGAATTAGGGATCACAGCCATTGCTACGCCCACCGCCGGGAACGCGGGCGGTGCGTTGTCTGCTTATGCTGCCCGGGCTGGTATTAAGGCAATTGTGTACTTGCCAAAACAAACACCGCAAATTTTTAAAGATGAATGCCGCTTATATGGCGCAGATCTGGTGGAAATCAACGGCAGCATCAGTGATTGCGGTAAACTGCTCAATGAGCATGCTGTGCTGAATGGCTGGTTCCAGGTATCTACCCTTAAAGAACCTTACCGGCTGGAAGGCAAAAAAACCATGGGTTATGAAATTGCCGAGCAGTTTAACTGGCAATTGCCCGATGTGATATTTTACCCCACAGGCGGCGGCACCGGCCTGATAGGTATTTGGAAGGCATTTGATGAGATGGAGCAATTAGGCTGGATCGGCAGTAAACGCCCCCGCATGGTAGCCGTACAATCCGAAAGTTGCGATGGTATTGTTAAAGCTTTTAATGCCGGGCATGTTGTTTCGGATTTTACCGATGGCGGCTTTACCGTTGCCAATGGTTTGCGTGTTCCAAAACCTTATGCCGATAAGCTGATATTAAAGCTTTTGCGCGAAAGCGGGGGTAAGGCTATCACGATAAGCGATGAGGAAATGATTGCCGCGATGAAAGAAATAGCCCGGAATGAAGGCATGCTGATCGCGCCTGAAGGAGCTGCATTGTGGCAGGCATTTAAAAAATTGAAATCTGCCGGTTGGATAAATCCCGAAGAGAAAGTGTTGTTGATAAACACCGGCAGTGGCTATAAGTACCTGGAAAACATAAAGACGATTTAAGGATTAAGAAGGGATTATAACAGAAAACTCCCGAAGTTTTTAAAACTTCGGGAGTTTAAATCCTGTAAATCTTTACAATCCTAAAAATCGTGTCCTATTTACCGCTGCCCACCTGCATCGGGTTTACCCCGGCAGATTGCCCGCGGGCGGCGCCTGCTGCAGCTTTTTGTTTAAACACCTGGAATTTTGATGGCTCAGGCAGTTTTCCCCAATAGTTGTTGCTTTCATCAATATCACAAGTCTCGCGGTATGGGTCAACCAATATAGATGCCACTTCTTTATCCTGCACATAAAATTTAGATACATGCTTTTCGTTCAGCCGCCATACCTGTGCAGGAATGCGGTCAATCTGTTTGCTGCCGTCGGTATAAGTAAACTGTACGATGATAGGCATAACCAGCCCACCCTTGTTACTGAAGTTCAGCTCATAAAAAAACTTGTTGGCATATTTAGCTTTATCCGCTTCGGTAAATGGCTCCGGTGTGCGGTTGTCGGCTCCGTTTTTAGCCTTCGTCATGTCTTTAAATTTCGAGCTGTCTACAGCGGCCAGGCCCCTGTCGTATCTCCAGTAAAAATCGCGTACAGAGGTGTCCTTGTCCACATAGAACTGGATGGTCTTGTCCTCGCGGTTGCGGATCTTGGAGATATCCTCATAGTTGTTCACGATAGGTGCCGCAACTTTATTGGTATTGGCGCCACCTGGCCCGCGACCCTGGCCAAAAGCTGCCGGCAGGTTGCCATCAAGGTCGGCCTTGGCGACTTTTACCGAATCAAGCGAAATATCGCATGGGTCGATGCCATAAAACCAGCCTCTCCAGAACCAGTCGAGGTTTTCACCGCTGGCATCTTCCATCGTCCGGAAGAAGTCGGCAGGGGTGGGGTGTTTAAATTCCCAACGACGGGCATATTCTTTAAACGCAAAATCAAAAAGTTTGCGGCCCATAATGGTTTCGCGCAAAATATTTAAACCTGTTGCAGGTTTGGTATAGGCATTCGGACCGAACCTCACTATATTTTCAGAATTGGTCATGATCGGCTCCAGCTCGTTTTTTGGCAATTTCATATAGTCTACCTGGGTGTAAGCCGCTCCTTTTTTGCTTGGGAATTTATTGTCCCAAAGCTCTTCAGTCAAATATTCAACAAACGAATTTAAACCTTCATCCATCCATGTCCACTGGCGCTCATCGCTATTTACGATCATCGGGAAAAAGTTGTGCCCAACCTCGTGGATAATTACGCCGATCATGCCGTTTTTGGTGCTTTCGCTGTAAGTGCCGTCAGGCTGTGTGCGGCCATTGTTAAAGCAGATCATCGGGTATTCCATCCCGTTTGACGCCTCAACACTTTGCGCCACAGGATATGGGTAAGGGAAAGTGAAACTTGAATAAGATTTGATAGTATGTGCTACCAGTTTAGTTGAATATTTACTGTAAAGGCCGTAGGCCTCTTTGCCGTAATAGCTCATGCACATTACGTTTTTACCTTCGATAGCCTGGTTCATGCCATCCCATATAAATTTACGAGAAGAGGTCCACGCAAAATCGCGCACGTTATTCGCCTGGAAAACCCAGGTTTTTTTGGCAGTGCTTGGGTTAGCTTCGCGCTTTTTGGCCTCATCCAGGGTAACTATCTGCACAGGAGCTGATGCTGTTTTTGCCTGGTTGTACCTGGCCAGCTGCTCTGGCGTTAAAACTGCAGCATAATTGATACACTCGCCGGTACCGCCCACTACGTGGTCCGCCGGAACAGTTATCTGAACTTTGAAATTGCCGAAAGTTAAGGCAAATTCGCCGCGACCGGCAAACTGGTGGTTTTGCCATCCCTGGAAATCGCTGTAAACGCAAAGGCGCGGATACCACTGGGTCATGGTAAACAGGTAATTGCCGTCCGCAGGGAAATACTCATATCCGCCACGTCCGCCAAAAGTAAGCCTGTCGCTTATTTTATAACTCCATTTTACATTAAAAACCATTTGCTGCCCGGGTTTTAACGGCGCAGGCAGATCGATCCGCATCATGGTTTTGTTAATGGTATAAGGCAAAGGTTTACCCAAAGCATCGGTAATGCTGGCAATTTTATCGCCGTAACCATTGTCTTCGGTAGCCGCCTCGGCCTTTTCAAGCGCTGTAGTGCTGGCTACCTTTGGCATGGTAGTGCTGCTCTGGTAGTTGGCATTATCCAGGTTGTTGTGCTGGTTTTCATCCAGCTGTAGCCAGATGTAATCGAGCGGATCCGGCGAGTTGTTGTAGTAAGTAATAGTTTCGTGGCCGGTGAGTTTGGTGTTTTTTTCGTCGAGCTCGCATTTGATGTTATAATCTGCCCGCTGCTGCCAGTACTTGGCGCCCGGTGCGCCGCTGGCGGTTCGCTGCTCATTTGGCGTAGGCAAAATGGTGCCCAGCTGCTCAAATTTATTCCCGTGGTTGCTGCCCGGATTGTTCTGGATATCCTGAGCTTTTACCATCCCGGTAATAGCGAGCGCGAAACATAATGAAGTGTAAACTTTTTTCATGTTAGTTAATTATTTAGAGATCAGTTATTTTTTTAGTCCGAAAGTCCGAAAAGACCGGAAGTCCGAAAGGTGTATTTTTTAGTCCGAAAGTCAGTAAAGACCGAAAGTCCGGAAGATTTATTTTTTAGTCCGAAAGTCGGAAAAGACCGGAAGTCCGGAAGATGTATTGTTAGCCCCCTCTAAATCTCCCCCGGTAGGGGAGACTTTTAAAATTCCTAAATAAAAACATTCTTTACTTAACAAATCCGAAATCGAACGTCCGAAATCCGAAATTAAAAAGGAATTCTCTCCAGTGCCATTTTTATCGAAAGTGCAAACACGCCCGATGACAGGAAAAACACCCAATCCCTTCTTTTTATTTTAAAAATGTTTAAGAACAATATGCCGATAATCAGTATAATCGCCACACAAAATATCTGTCCGGCTTCAAGCCCTATATTAAAACCAAAAAGACCCCAGCCTACGGTTTGGTCTTTTGCCAGCATAATGCGGATCGCGTTAGCGAAACCCATGCCGTGAATCAACCCAAAACACAAAGCAAGGTAGTAATTTATACTTTCGCTTTTGTCTTTAGCATCAACCCGAAAAATATTATTCAGCGCCGTAATAAAAATGGTGCAGGGTATTAAAAACTCTGTCCATTTGCTCGGGAACCGGATAATATCATACACACTTAAAGCCAGTGTAAGCGAATGCCCTATGGTAAACGCCGTAACCAGTATCAGTACGCGCTTTATATCGCCAATAGTATAAACGCAGGCCAGGGCCAGGATAAACAGCTGATGATCAAGTGCATCTTTGCTGATAATATGTTCCCAGCCCATTTTAAAATAAAAACCAAAATCGGACATTGCGAACTCAGCGATTAAAGCACTAATTTAGGGCGTTTTTTTAATTATTAAAACTTCGGTACACTATGGGGGCCTTTATTTATCAACCGCTATTATATTGTTACATTCTGCTGGGCGTATTTGGGCCTGTAAAGCCATTGGTTAAAACATTGCACCCCATCCACGTGAGTACCAGCAATATTGAATACAATGTAAAAGACAACAAGTTCGAGGTGATCTGCACCATTTTTACCGATGATTTTGAAGCTGCCCTTGTTAAACAATACCACGCCAAAACCGACCTGAACAAACCCGAAATGCACGCCGCCATGGATGCACTCATTAAAGAATATGTAGCCGCCAACCTTAAGGTTAGCGCTGATAATGCGCCCGTAAAATTAAACTACCTGGGTTTCGAGATCAACCGTGAGGCGACGGATGTTTACCTCGAATCAGATAAATTGCCGCAGGTTAAAAAGGTGGATGTGGATGCCAGCCTGCTGTATAACCTTTTTGACGACCAGATCAATATTGTACACATCATTGTTAATGGCGTAAGAAAAAGCGAGAAGGTAAATTACCCGGATAAAAGGGTGGAACAGGTGTTTTTGAGGACGGGGACAAAAGCTCTGAAAATGAATCTCTCCAAAAATCAATCTTATCACCTGTAAAACCGTTTATTGCCATTCAAAAGTGCCTGTTTTTATAAATAATTAATGGGCGAAATAATGCCTTTTTACCGGCGGAAACGTGATAATTATTAAATTTTGCTATCCTTCAAGTTTGCTGGCGATTAGTTGGCAATATTTGATGTTAATATTATTTACCGACTATCATTGTTGTTTAAAGTAGTGATTTTCAATAAAATAAAATTTATAATATATTAATTAAATTATCAAAAATACGATTTATAAAAACCTTTGGTTAAGTTTTTTGTTACTTTTTCATCAAATGTTTAACCTCTATTTTTAAAAAACAGTATTATGAAAAGGATATTTTTAGTGCTTGCAATATGTTTCACCGGCTTAACAAGCCTAAAAGCACATTTAGCAAAAGGAAATTTATTTGTCGGATCAACCATTGGCAGCACCGCCTATAATTGGGGCACCAATACTTACCTTTATTCTGCCGGGAATACGCAAAAGCTCGACAGCAAACAATTTGCTATCGACCTTACTCCATCCCTGGGTGTATTTGTTACCAACCACCTGGTTTTTGGCGGTAGCCTTGATGTCGGCTATAGTCATAACAAAAGTGATGTTACCAACACCGATGGTTCGGTTGTTCCTACCCAAACTACAATAAACAATTCAACTTATTCCATCGGCCCATTTTTAAGGTATTATTTTTATAACAGCACCCCATCAAAAACGTTACTTTATGTAGAGGGGCGTGCTACAGTAGGTTCGGGCAGCGGCAGTACCAACGAGTTGGACAGCAATACAGGCAACACAACTTATACCGCAAGTGATAACAACGTGTTTTTGTTTACAGCAGCGGGCAGCCTGGGTGTCACCCATTTTATCACTAAAAATATAGGTCTTGATGTTGCCTTAGGCTATTCGTATGATTATGAAAAATACACCACCGATTTTACTTTCGATCCCAATAGCGGCAACAGTTCATCGGGTAGTAAAAAAGCAACTTTGCCACAAAGCGGCATTACGCTTTTTGCAGGGTTCCACTTCTTTTTGCCGTAAGTGAACTTTGCACCGGTTTGTAACAAATTAATCTTTCCCTGCCTGTCGCCCTTTATAAAGGTAACCGGCAGGGATTGCTGTAAACAGCCAATATTATCCCGGATAAATTTCCTAATTTTAAGCTTTAGCCTTTCAATTATGGAAATCCTGATCAAAGCCTTAATCGCGCTGGTGGCGGCACTGCACACCTATTTTTTATACCTCGAAATGTTTGCCTGGACAACCCGCGGGCCCAAAGTTTTTAAAACGATCCCGGCTGATCAGTTTGCCTCAACTAAAACCATGGCTGGCAACCAGGGTTTGTACAATGGTTTCCTGGCAGCAGGCCTGGTTTGGAGCCTGCTGATCAAAAACCCTGACTGGCAGCAAAATGTAAGCCTCTTTTTTTTGGCTTGTGTAGCCATTGCCGGTATTTATGGCGCGGTAACTGTAAGCAAAAGGATCTTTTTTATACAGGGGGCGCCGGCACTTGCGGCAATAGCATTATTATTATTTTACTCAGGCGGTATTCGATAGGTAACGGTTGGCGCTTGATGATTTCGTGATACTTAAAAGTATTTTATTTATTGCCCCAACAATTTTCAAAAGCTAATGTTAACAGAATCAGGGTTGTTAACATAATGATAATATGAATTTGATGTTATGTTAATGTAACTTCGCAGCAATCCTAATAAAACATATGAAGAATAACGATAATAAATCCGTGGTGAAAACCGCCAGGAAAGCAGCCGCAGCCGATATTGAGCAAAGTCTGCTAAAAACGCTTAAGTCAGCCGCATCAAAGCTGAAACAGGAATCTGAAACTTTTGCAAAAGCGATAGAAAAGGGTGCGAAAAAACTTGCCAAGAAACTTTCGAAAGAAATTGAATTTGAAAAAGAAGTTTTGTCGCTTGAGACATTGAAAGATGCCAAACCAGAGGTAAAGGCCCCAAAGGCAAAAACCAAAAGTAAGCCGGCTGTCGCTGCACCCGAAGTTACCGAAGCACCCGCTAAGAAAGCTGCGGCCAAACCAGCGGAAGTAAAGCCCGCTGAAGTAAAAAAAACCGCTGAAGTAAAAACCGCAGCGGACGCGAAACCGGTTGCCGCGAAAGCTGCATCAACAAAACCCGCAAAAAAATAACTTTTCACCGGCAGATTTTCCCATCAGGTAAATCTGCCGGTGAACACGGGTTCATTTTATTTCCCCCTGTCTGCCAGCATACCTCGTTAGCGGCATAAAATATGGGTTTCACTTCTTATTGTGATCTGTTACAAAAACACGCACCATTGTTTTTTTAAGCGCCAATAAATCAGCTTTTTATTGATTCCTGATCGTTATTTTTAAAAATTTCGCCTTTGCTTTTGTACGACTTTAATCATTTATTTCGTTTAAAGGATAGTTTATTTCGGCAGTCCCGCCTGGCGGGCTCCCGAAAATAAGTATCAGTTTACAGTAAAAAACAAAAAAACCATCATGAAATTTATCCGATCAAGTTTTGCCCCAATTTTTATTTTATGCGCATTAATTGCACTACAGGCATGTAAAGCCAAAAAAATAGTACAGAAGCAACCGGCACAGCCAACTGAAACTACAGCAGCCCAACCTCAACCGCCGGTTGAGCAGCCCAAACCACAACCAGTAGCGGAGGAAAAGCCAGCCGCCCCGGTTGAAAAACCCGATTATAATTTCAGCAATATTCTGTTTGATTTTAATTCTTCCATATTAAAAACAGGTTCATACCCGGTGTTAGATAAAGCGGCAGCCACTATGAAAATGGACCCCACTGCTAAATTTAGTTTAAGCGGGTATGCATCTATTGAAGGCACCGAAGAATATAATAAAACTTTATCGGGCGACAGGGCTAATTCGGTGAAGGTTTACCTGGTTAACTCTGGGGTAAGTGCTGCAAATATAACGGCTGCGGGTTACGGAACCGACAATCCGGTTGGTGATAACAGTACCGAAGCCGGCAGGGCATTAAACCGCCGGGTTGAAATACGCAAGCAAAATTAATACTCCCGTTTTTTAGAGCGGCGCCGCCACCGGATCTGCCCGAAACAGAAGGCCAAAGTTTAACAATGTTACGCTTTGGCCTTTTATTTTAAACCTGAATTATTACCTGTTTATCACATATAATAAAAATTAAACCTGAAAGAACAAATATTTTACAATAAACCGCATCAATTTTCCATCAATTTCGGTATAAAGAGAAAACATATTGGCTGCGAATGCCTTATAATTAATGAGCAATTCCAAAGGGGCTGTAAATGGTCTTTTTTTATCATGAAAAAACTTGTCACGCTTTTATCTTCGATAATATTGCTGGCTACCGTTTGTTACGGGCAAATTGATGCTATTAATAAACTGCATAAACAATTGCCTTTAATAAAAGATAGCCTGCGTTATGTAGATGCTTTAAACAGGCTGGCAATGCTTTTATATGAAAACAATCTTGATAGTACTTTTTTTTATACAGAACGTGCCCGCAATATTGCCGAGCGGCTGGCCTATGCAAAAGGCAAAGCCGATGCAGCTAATAACCTGGGTATTGTTTATGATGTGAAAGGCAACCTTGAACTTGCCCTGCGTTACTATAACGATGGTTATAACCGTTACAAAGCTATGCATGACACGGCAGATATGGTGCAGGGAATAATGAATATTGCCATGGTTTACCAGGAATTGGGCAAGGACCAGAAAGCCATAAGCAGCTTTAAAAGCGCGGTTGAAACAGGTAAAGGGCTTAGCCGGGATTCCATCATGTCGTTGGTTTGGTATAACTATTTGATATTGTATCCTGGTAACTTTCCAAAAGATTCTCTCACTTTTTATGTCAGCAAAGCCCAAAAAATTGCAGTTAAGTATAAGGATAAACGCGTTTTGCTGGCTATTGAACAGTTAACAGCCGACAATTACATCAAAAACGGACAGCGCGATAAAGGGGTAGCACTTTTACAACAGGCCACCTTTGATGCTATATCAAATAAACTCTATTTTTTGAGCCTGGATATCATTATTGACCTTGGGGATTCATTTGCTAAAACTGATTCGGCGGAGGCAGTAAGCTATTATAAACAGGGGCTGTATATAACGCAGCTAAAAGACTATAAACTTTATACGGAATCGATCACCAAGAAATTATATGATTTTTACACTTTAAGAAAAGATACCTCAAAGGCATTTTTTTACAGCCAGCAATTATTGATGCTTCACGAAGAGGAGGAAAAAGTTGAAAATAGTTCGGGAATTGATTTTATAGAATATGCACTTAAAGACCAGGAATTAGAGGCGGCAGAGGTACAATCCAGGTATGAACTGAGATTCTTGTTCCTTGCAGTATTTATTTGCGTGCTAATGGTAGTGATACTGGTGATATTATGGCGCAACTGGAAACAGCTGAGGAAAACTTCAGGTGCCCTGCGCCTGCAGTTTGAGCAGTCGGAATCCACCATGGAAGCACTGGATGTGATGAACAAGGACTATTCGAGGTTGATTAAGATTGTTGCGCACGACCTCCGCAACCCGATCAGTGCCATCAGTACCATTAGCGGCATGCTTCACCCGGATGAGAATTTGCCTGCCGATATGAAAGAGTTGATGGGCCTGGTGCAGGTAAGCAGTAAAAATTCGTTAGACCTGATCAACGAACTGTTGGAAACTGATTTTGATCAGCAGCAAAAAATTAAAACTGAAGAGATAAACCCGGATGAATTACTCCAGCAATGTGTAAGCCTGCTGAGCTTCCGGGCGCAGGACAAAAGCCAGCAGCTTATTTTAAACAGTAATGTGCAGGTTAAAATTAAGGGTGATGCTGAAAAATTATGGCGGGTAATGAATAACCTGATCGTAAACGCCATCAAATTCAGCCCCGAAGGCGCTGCGATACATATCGGAAGCACACAGGTTGAAGATAAATTGCTGATCAGTGTAAACGATGCCGGCCTGGGCATTCCCGATGATATCCGGAACAAGATCTTTGATCCCTTTACTTCTGCCCGCCGGATAGGTACACAGGGCGAACAGCCTTTTGGCCTGGGCCTTTACATCAGCAAACAAATTATTGAGGCCCATAATGGCAGGATCTGGTTTGAAAGCCAACCCGGCCAGGGAACAACGTTTTATGTAGAACTTCCTGTTCTGACATAAATGACACCCGAAAAACTGCCGGTTGCTACTGTGTTTCAGTTTTGAGCCATTTGTTCAACAGTTTTGCAGACAACAATATTTTTTAAAGAATATAGTTTTAGCTACATAAATCCATCGCGATGAAAAAGCCTTTCACTTTTATTTTTTTGATTATTACCGGCTATTTTTTTATTACCTCGTTTAACGCAGGTATGCCCGAAAATAATTGTATTGCTGCCGACCTGACCGTATTTAAAAGCCGTGTACTGGAGTTTCAAAACAGCGATCTGGCCAAAACCGAGCAGGATTTAATGGCGCTTTCCTATGCAGCTTCGAATAATAGCCTTTTGCTTTTTGAAGCGCGTATGGATGATTTTTCAGCTACTAAAATCGGGCGTGCTAAGCTAAAAGACGTTGAGCTTTTCTATGCCTGTTCGGCAAATGACCTGGCGACGTTTAAAAGCCGGCTACAGGAATTTCAAAACGGAGGTATCGGCGGCATTGACGTTTCGCGCGGTGCATTATATTATGCGGGCTCAAAGTATGATCTGGCTGCATTTAAGGCCCGCCTCGCCGAGTTTGCGAAGAGCCCTTATGCTCACAGCGATTTTGCGCGTTACAGCAACGATTACGCCAGATCAGTAAATGACCCGGATACCTTTAAAGCAAGGCTGAAAGAATTTAAGCAGAGTTCACTGAACGATATAGCGGTAAGCATTGCAGCATCCTGGTATGCAGGATCTGGAAATTAAGCGTTTTTCTTCTTATAACTTCAATATCTATTTCTTCACCAACGGAAAAGCCACTATTTGCACTTTGGTAAACCCATAACGGGAGGCACACAGATAGCATTTCCCTTTTCCTCCGGGGCAATGCCCTTATTTTTTATATCCCGTTACATTTAAAAATATGATGCTGGTATGGGGGATGCCGAGCGTTTTGGCCGGTGTAACATCCAGGTATAATTTAAGATACCCGTCAGTAATCCCTTTCATCGCCCCAATAGTTGCTTCTTTAAATTCAGGATACATCACCTGCCCTGATTTGCGGAAGGTGAGGTTGCCTTTATCATCCACAAAGCCGGTATACACATAGGAAAAATCATCGTAAGCATGATGGATCACGATATCATAAGTAGGCGAAAGGTAAGCGTCGTATGATTTGCCGCCATCTACTTCGTCAGGCACTGCTTCTTTTGTAACGGTTACTATTTTGCTTTTCGACCTGAGTACCGGAGGATCAACGCCGGCAAAGGCACTGTCGGCGATTTTGCCGGCGATCAATGTTTTGGCTTTAATATAGTCAGTGTCCCTGCGGGTAGGCCTCCACAATTTAAGCGTATCCGAGTGCAGCACGTTTTTTATATAATCATTGGTGTAAAAGGTCATAAACACATGTACCTTTTCGTCCACAATAATATTATCATGCACATGCAGCACCATAAATTGCATGCTGTCTTTCTTAATATATCTCAGCTTTAGCCAGGCCCAGGCCACGTTGAATATCGAATCGTGATCAAACACAACCGGCGCATTCAAAAAACGATTCTTTTTCGGGCTGAAAATAGTAACAGAGTCCATTGATGGAAAGGTGATCCGCCATTCGGGAACCAATTGAAACCCGACCGGGCTGAACGACATTCCGTTATCAAAAGTACGCTTAACTTCGGTGTAAGGAATACCCCTTATAGCTTTTAGCAGATTTTTGGTGTGGATAGCTTCAGCCTCTTTCCTGGCTTTTTCTTCCTGGATTTTTTTGAGACCCCGGTTGCAGGTGCCGGCAAATAATATAATAAATATAAGTACGATTGAAATATTTCTCAGTAAATGCGGCGCGGCAGATCTTCTTTGCATGTTTTATCAGCAGGGTTGTTTAAAAACGCTAAAATAGCAATTAAGTTGATTAGGTTGATTAAGTGAGTGGTTGATTGGGTTAAATTATGGATGGGAGTTGACAATGTTGATTAAGCGAATTGTTGATTGAGTTAAACGGACATTAACCTAATCAACTCAATCCAACTTAATCAACCATTCAACTGCCGAGCGCCTGCTCCAGATCTTTGATCAAATAATCCGCATCTTCTAAACCCACATACATGCGGATCAATTGATGGCGCGGGTTGTTTTTGTCATAATCATTTAATGCTACTCCGGCAATTGACGGAATGATCAAACTTTCGTGCCCGCCCCAGGATACCGCCATCAGGATATGCCGCAGTTTATCGCAAAAAGCTTCAATTTTTTGTACCGATGGCTCTTTTAAGGTAAAGCTAAACATACCGCCGCAGCCTTGCATTTGCCGGTGCGCCAGTTCGCTTTGTTTAAATGTTGGGCTAAATGGCCATATTACTTTATCAACCGCCGGGTGTTTGGCCAGCCATTCGGTAACGACCTTAGCGGTTTCAAAGCTGCGCTGCATCCTCAGGGGCAAGGTGCGCAAGCCACGGATCAGGAGCCATGCCGAATGTGGCGACAAGGTTGGCCCTATATTCATAAACTCATGATCGAAGATCCGTTTGATCAGTTCCTTACTTCCGGTTAATACGCCGGCCACCACATCCGAGTGACCACCGATGTATTTGGTGGCCGATTGTGCCACCAAATCAACACCCAACAGGATGGGCTGCTGGTAAAGCGGCCCGCAATAGCTGTTATCGATCATGGTGAGGATACCTTTTTCTTTAGCGATTTTTGCGATTGCCTCAAGGTCCTGCAATTCATAACTGAAAGTGTTGGGACTTTCTAAATAGATCAGTTTAGTTTCGGGGGTGATGGCACTAGTGATATTTTCAACTTCCGAACCATCCACAAAAGTGGTATGGATGCCAAACTTGGGTAAAAAGTTATTGAAGAGTTTGATGGTCCAGCTGTACGGGTTTTCAACAGATACGATATGATCACCCTGCTTAAGCAAAGCCAGGATGGGAACACTCACCGCGGCGATGCCACTGCTGAACACCAGGGCGTCTTCGGCGCCATCCAGTGCGGCCAGCTTTTGGCGTAAGATAGTTAAAGTAGGGTTTTGCCCGCGCGAATATAGCAGGGCATCGTATTCTTCGGCCAGGGCCTGGCGGAAATCGTTTACGGTTTTAAAAGTAAAATTGCTGGTTTGAATGATGGGTGGCGAAACGGCATTGAAATAATTTTCGCGTTCTTCACCAAGTTCGTTCAATATGTAGGAAATGTCCATTATTTGATCAGTATTGAATGTAAAATAGGCAAAAACACAATGATAGTTGGGACTATACCGCAAACAAATACGATTATCAATTTCGTTTTTGCAGTATTAGTGGATTGTGAGCCGATGGGTTTTCTTATAATACTCAAAGTTAATATCCAAAAGCCGGTGAAATAAAAAAACAAAAATGCAAAAACAAGATATGCTTTTTGTTCAATTATAGTCCTTAATGCATAGCATATGGTGAGAAAAAGCAATATTATCAATATGGATTGGATTACCAGAAACCATTTAGCAATCGACTTAATTGTTCTTAATTTTTTAGTCTCGGTTTCATTAAATTCACTATGATCCATGTTATTCTGTTTGAGTTTTCTTTTTCCAGGTACAGGCGTAATAAATAATGAGCCCTAATGCATAAGCCGCCAGGCAAATCAGCGCGGCATAAGGGTTCTCTCTGAAGGTTATAAAAATATTCACCGTTACAAACCAGTACGAAATGATGAATATTAAAGGTACCAGCGGGAACCATTTTATGGTATAAATGCCCGTGCCATCAAGGTGTTTTGTTTTCTTCCGCAGCAGAAAAATGGCTACCGCCGCCATTGACAAGCCTATCGTATCAAAAAACATCACATATTTCAGCATCTCGCTGAATTTTGCCACAAAGAAAAGGATGAGTATAATGGCCCCGATAAAAAAGCTCATCCCGAACTCCTGTACCTGTGTTTTGGGGTTTACCTTCATAAATATAGGGGGCAAAATGCCATCCTCGGCCATGGCATAATAAACGCGGGGGTTAGCCAACACGTTCACATTCACATAAGCCAGTACCGATAAAAATATCATGATGGATGTGATCTTATACCCGGTTGCCCCAAATATCACCCCGATCATTTTAGCCGCCAAAGCGGGGGTTTTTTGCAGGCCGCCTATCCCGAGGATATGGAAATAAGCATAATTAATAGATAGATATAGAATAATAACCGTTATAATGCCAAACGTAACCGCTTTGGGTATATTGGTTTTGGCATTAATAATATCCCCGCCAAAGTTGATGGTTTGCTGGTAGCCGCCATAGGTGAAAAATACAGCCACCAGGCTCAACCCGAAAGCAGTGATGATACTCCCGGAGTGAGGCACAATCGCTGTTTCTACCGGAACATAACTGCTTTTAAATACTGCGGTACAGATCAGTACGATCATGCTCATTTTAAAAATGATCAATACGCTTTGTGTACGGGCGCTCATTTTAATGCCGAGAAAGTTAATGACATATAATATCGCTACGGAGGTAATGGTGATGATTTTGGTGCCAAAGTCGTTTTGCATATTGGCAGGCAGTAAAAAAGGCTTGATGTAATCGGCCCCGATAAGTGCCACCGCAGCAACCGAAGCCGCATTGCTGATCACCAGCACCCAGTTGATCATAAACGCCACAGCGGGGTGGTAGCAATAGCTGAATACTTTATAAAAGCCGCCCGTTGCCGGGAACCTGGCGCCGATTTCGGCAAAGGTGAGTGCCCCGCATAAACTTACCAAACCACCAAATATCCAGGCGCCAAAAAATATATAAACGTTCCCGGCTTTGTTGGCCACGTCGCTTGGTGTGGCAAAAATACCCATGCCAATTACTAAACTAATGACGATCATCGTCAGGTCAAAGCGGTTAAGTTTTGGTTTTATGCTCATTTATTTATGTAAATGTTAACTTTCTAAATTAATATTTTAATTTTGTTAAACTTGGCAACCCTGATTAATTTGATTAATCTGCACAAAAAGGCAAATTATGGCAACTATTTTGAGGCAATTTAAGCAAATATTATTTACAGCAATATGCTTGCTTGTATTTGCCCCTACATTTGCCCAGCTAAGACATAACCCGGCAACAATGATCAAAAAGCTGGTGCCGAATGAACAAAAAGCAAATTTTTACCATTTGGCAACGCAAACCAACGTTACTTTTTTTGTGGCCCAAAGGTTTTGCTGAGGTGCAGGCGCCTGATGATGAGGATTTCTCGTTTGATTTTGCGCTTGAATTGCCCGGGCAGGATTTTGAGGTATGGTATCAGTTAAAATCGGAAAAAGAAGATTGGGCCAGGTTTAAAGATAACCCGCAGGCTGCAAATCCCGATTCAATTTATAAAGGTGCCGGCAAAGCTGCCGCTGCCAGTTTTTGCGGCGATGATAAATACTTTGAGCGAAACATTCCACACAGCGTTTTGGCCAGGAACAACGCCGATGCCGGAAAATCGTACCTGTTAACGCTCCTTGATCTGCCGCAAACCAAGCATTATAAATATGCGCTGCTCATCACCCTTCAAAAAAATCATACCGGCACTATCATCGCGGTTTGCTTCACCAACGTAAAAGGCCCCGAGTTTTTTAAAAATGTAAACCGGGCTACCAACTGCCTCCGGTTTAAACCATAAATCATAATGTTGAAAAGTTAAGACATAGAATTAATAACTTCTGTGTGTAAGTGCTATTTTTGCCATAATGGTCATTAGTCATTGGTCATTTGTCATTGGAAGGAGCGGAGTGATACTCAAGTCGCGGAAACTCTTTGAAAATGATAAAGCAAAAAATAACAAGTTCAATTCCCAACCAATGACTAATGACCACTGACTAATGACTAAAAAACATGGCTTTACCTGCAGATTATAGTGATGACAGTATCCGGTCGCTCGACTGGAAAGAACATATCCGTTTACGCCCCGGTATGTACATTGGTAAACTGGGCGACGGCTCGGCTTATGACGACGGCGTTTATGTGTTGCTGAAGGAAATTATCGACAACTCTATAGATGAGTTTGTGATGGGTGCCGGCAAAACCATCGAGGTTACCATGAGCGATCATAAGGTAACTGTTCGGGATTACGGACGCGGAATTCCCCTGGGGAAAGTGATCGATTGCGTTTCCAAAATCAATACAGGTGGTAAGTACGACAGCAAGGCCTTCCAAAAATCAGTTGGTTTAAATGGGGTGGGTACCAAAGCGGTAAACGCGCTTTCCAACTCGTTTATCGTGCAATCCTATCGTGATGGCCGAACCAAGGTAGCTGAATTTGAGAAAGGTGAATTGATTAGGGATGAGCCCGAAAAGGAAACTACCCAGCGCAATGGTACCGCCATCAATTTCTTTCCCGATGATACCATTTTCAGGCATTATCGCTTTATACCTGAGTTTGTTGAGAACATGATCTGGAACTACGTGTTCCTTAACTCGGGCCTTACCATCAACTTTAACGGCACAAAATATTTTTCGGAAAGAGGATTGCATGACCTGCTTTCACGGAATACCGACGCTGATTCCATGCGTTATCCTATCATTCACTTAAAAGGTGAAGATATTGAAGTAGCGATGACACATGGCCAGCAATACGGCGAGGAATATTACTCATTTGTAAACGGTCAGCACACCACGCAGGGCGGGACCCACCAGGCAGCCTTCCGTGAAGCGGTGGTAAAAACCATCCGCGAGTTTTATAAAAAAGAGTTCGACGCGTCGGATGTTCGGGCCTCTATTGTGGCGGCTGTCGCGATAAAAGTTCAGGAACCGGTTTTTGAATCACAAACGAAAACCAAATTGGGCTCACAGAATATTGGCCAGGATGGGCCTTCAGTACGTGGCTTTATCAATGATTTTATGAAGAAGGAACTGGATAACTATCTTCATAAAAACACTGCCGTTGCCGATGCGCTGCTAAAAAGGATTTTGCAATCCGAACGTGAGCGTAAAGATATTGCGGGCATTAAAAAACTGGCTAACGAACGCGCAAAGAAGGCTTCGCTGCACAACCGCAAACTGCGCGATTGCAAGGTGCATTTTGACGATACACACGAACGCAAACAAGACACCACTCTATTCATCACCGAAGGTGACTCGGCCAGCGGATCCATCACCAAATCACGCGATGTGATGTGCCAGGCGGTATTCAGCCTGAAAGGTAAGCCGCTGAACTGTTACGGGCTGACCAAAAAAGTGGTTTACGAGAACGAGGAATTTAACCTGCTACAGCATGCGCTGAATATTGAGGACGGTTTGGATGATTTGCGCTACAACAATATAGTGATAGCGACCGATGCCGATGTGGACGGGATGCACATCAGGCTGCTGCTGATGACCTTCTTCCTGCAATTCTTCCCCGATTTGGTAAAAGCCGGGCATGTTTTCATTTTGCAAACCCCGCTTTTCCGTGTCCGCAATAAAAAGGAAACCATTTATTGCTATAGTGATGAAGAAAGACGCAACGCCATAGCCAAATTAGGTGTGAAGCCCGAGATCACCCGCTTTAAAGGATTGGGTGAAATATCACCCGATGAGTTTGGCCTGTTTATAGGCAAGGATATCCGCCTCGACCCGGTGATCCTTAAAGATGCCAACATTAAAGGCCTGCTGGAATACTATATGGGTAAAAACACCCCGTCGCGCCAGCAACACATCGTCGGCAACCTTAGGGTGGAGAAAGATGATGAAAGCATTAACCCGTTGGTAGCCGAAGAGGTTGAAAGTGTGGCTTTGCCGGTAGCGGTGTAGTATGTCTGAACTGGGATTTGGCGGATTTGCGTGATTTTTTGGATGTTATTGATCGTATTGAATGCCAAATAAATTACTGAAATCATGGCAATCCTTTAATCTTAAAAACGGCGTAGCTCTCTTGAACACCATTGAAAACTAACAATGAGTGAAAGATCATAGTTCAGACAAAAAATAATCAGTATCTTGTATCCCCTTATTTTTTAAAGGGGCTGAGAAATGACTAACCACGAAATAAAAATAAATTTCAAAGAGTATAACTCCATTAATGATCTTGATAAACCCGCCTATAACCTTTGCCTTGAAGCGATAAAAGCCTTGGAAAACTCACATTCGCCCTATTCAAAATTCAGGGTAGGGGCAGCGTTGCTTTTGCAGAGCGGAACAATATTGCATGGTAGCAACCAGGAAAATGTGGCCTATCCATCAGGTTTGTGTGCCGAGCGGGTGGCTTTATTTAACTGGGGCGCCAATCATCCTGATGATCCTATCATTGCCATGGCGGTAACCGCCCATACAGATGAATTTGAAATTTTACAGCCGGTAGCTTCCTGTGGCTCCTGTCTGCAAGTTTTGGCTGAATATGAAAAAAAACAAGGCGACCCGATAGAAATTATACTATTTTGCGCCAAAGGCCCGGTTTGGGTAATGAAAGGCGTTGAAACCTTCCTGCCGTTTTTGTTTTTTGAGAAGAGATTAGAAGGTGAAAGCTAAAAGGCGAAAGGTAAAAGGCAAAAGGTTTTTATTTTGAAATTATTGGAGTTATAAATATGAAAAAAGTACTTGTTCTTTTTTTTAGCTATTGCGATCGGTGCAACTGCTTATGCGCAAACGGGTTTTCCGTTTGCCAACGAGATCCAGGCTTTCAAACACCAGGACAGTATCAGCTTCCCGGCCAAAAATGGCATCTTATTTATAGGCAGTTCTTCCATCCGGCTTTGGGACGACTTAGAAAAGCGTTTTCCTAATGCGCCTATTGTTAAACGCGGTGTAGGTGGTAGTGAACTTTGGCAACTGGTTGATTATTATACGCCTTACATATTATTCCCCTATCATCCCCGTAAAATTTTTATTTATGACGGCGAAAATGATATAGCGGGAGGAAAGAGCGGCCAGTTTGTATTTGACGAATTTCAGAAACTTTTTGAAATGATCAACAAGCAGTTACCGGATGCAACAGTTTACTACATGTCGATAAAAATGAGTCCGAGTCGCGCCAGATATTTTAAAGAAGTGGCAGTAGCAAATGACCTGATAAAAAACTATCTCGCCAACAAACCCAACTGCGTTTTTATCGACCTGAACACCATATTGCTCAAAACGAATACCTCAATGCCAGATTCATCCCTTTTTCGGACCGATTACCTGCACCTGAACAGCAAGGGATACGACCGCTGGCAGCAGATACTGGAGCCGTATGTTAATTGAGGTGAAAGCTTAAAGGCAAAAGGCGAAAGGTGTTGCATTTTTTACCTTTAGCCTTTTACCTTTCGCCCTTCACCTCCCTAAACAAATACACTATAAACATTAGTGATCTTCCAGCCGTTACCGGTGTGCACAATGGTAACGTAATTGCTCCTGGTGAAATTTTCGAATTTCATATCTACCTTAACAATAGCAAGGCCGGCATTGCTTTCAACCACCGAAGTGCTGGTGGTACATTCCTGTTCGATGTTTTTGTTGGTTTGAAAATAGTCGACCATTTGTTTTTTGTCGAAACTGAGCACCTGTTTGCCCCGCACCATATTAAATGTTGCCGACTTATCCAAAACATCATTAAGGCCATTGAGTTTGCCACGGGTCATTGCATCAATATAAGTGTTGATGGCGTAATTTTCGGTTAGTTTACCATCTTCTATGGTGGTTGCTTTAACGGCGCCGCAAAGGGCCAGCATGGCTAAGCCAAGCATCATTGTTTTTAAAGTTTTCATAATATTAAAATTTAAATTGTTGTGTTAGTTTTATGTCTATAAGACACAAGTACTAATTGATTAGTTACAATAAAAATGGCTTTAATGCTATATTTAACAGTTTTTTAACAAAAGAGGAACATGTTTATGATTTTTCTTTTTTTTTTGACGTAACACTTAAAAAATGATCGACTTTACCACCATCATGCTGCAGTTTGCGGAGCAGGGCGAAAAAACCGGCTGGACCTATATCGAGATCCCCGCTGATATTGCGCAGCAGTTGAAACCCGGCACCAAAACATCTTTCAGGGTGCGGGGTATGCTGGATAGCTGTGCTGTTAATGGGATGGCATTGATGCCTATGGGCGGAGGTAATTTTATTATGGCTTTAAAGGCTGATGTAAGGAAACGACTCCATAAAAACGCAGGCGCTATGCTGCATGTGGTGATAGAAGAAGATACCGAATACAAAGTTGAAGTACCGGATGACCTGCAGGATTGCTTTGATTTTGAACCCGAAGCGCTGGACTTTTTTAATAGCCTGCCAAAATCGCACCGTGATTATTTTATAAAATGGATAGACGGCGCAAAAACCAGTGAGACCCGCGCCAGGCGCATTGTAAATACTGTAAATGCCATGCTGCGTAAGTGGCGCTACAACGATATGATGCGGGCGATGAAGAATGGTTGATGAAATCGCTTTAAAGCCTTTATATAATAATTATCTTTCGAAACTAATTTGATACTTAACCCCAGATCGCGAAAAAGTCGTAAAGCACGCGGAACATAGGCACCGATTGCTTTATTTCTAAAATCCGAAATCCGAAATCGAACATCCGAAATTAAACACGTGGTAGTTTATACCCGTTATGATATTCTTTCATCAGGTATTCCTTATTAACTGCTTTATCGGTAAATTCATGCGCGGCGTCGTTCCATTCCAGTTTTTTGCCGGTGCGATAGGCGATATTGCCCATTTGAGCAACAGTAGCCACATGTGCGCCGGCCTGGATAGGGCAGTGCAAATCATCCATTTTGCGCGACTTTACCACACTTACAAAGTTTTCCCAATGCTTATCCAAACCATTGTCTGACGAGGCCACAAATGGTTTTGCAACTTTATTTTTGCTTTGTCTTTCTTCAATAACTTCCCATCCGCCGCGGTTTAATATCAGCGTTCCGTTATTCCCGATATAGGCAATCCCATGATCGCGGTTGTACGAACCATTATCAATCCCCATCGCCGAATCCCAAACCATATTGAAGCCCTCAAATTCATAAAGCGTAGTTAAGGTATCAGGTGTTTCTTCATATAACTCGGGGTAAGCAAACCGCCCGCCCAGCGCCGAAACAGATTTAGGTATAGGCGAATTCATCCCCAGTAAGCCATAGTCCAGTAAGTGAACGCCCCAATCGGTCATCAGGCCGCCTGCATAATCCCAAAACCAGCGAAAATTAAAATGAAACCGGCTTGAGTTAAAAGGAACTGTTTTAGCCGGGCCAAGCCAGCCTGCATAGTTAACACCTACAGGCGGCGCACTATCCGCCACAACCGGGCCTGGTTTCATCCAGCCCTGGTAACACCAAACCTTTACCGTACGGATATTACCCAACTGCCCGCTTTGCACAAAGTCAACCGCATCCTTAAAATGCTGCTGGCTGCGCTGCCATTGGCCTGCTTGTACCACCTTGTTGTATTTTTGCTGCGCGGCAACCATAGCCCTGCACTCGCCAATTGAATTACCCACCGGCTTCTCCACATAAACATCTTTACCGGCTTCACAGGCATGCATCATAATCATGGCATGCCAATGGTCGGGCGTGCCAATTACAACCGCATCAATATCTTTCTGGTCCAGCAATGCCTGGTAATCATCATACCGCCGTATTTTTGAGGTGTCGTAATTCATTTTTGCCAGGTCGGCCATCCGCTTATCCATCACATTCTTATCCACATCGCAAATGGCTATAAGGTTTACCCCCGGCACTTTTAAAGCGGCGGTAACATCGGCCCAGCCCATGCCGTTAATGCCGATGGCGCCGATATTCAGCTGGTCGCTTGGCATAATGCGGTTTTTAAATATAGCGAAGGCCTGGTTATTAAAAGTTGACGCCAGCAGCGTTCCCCCGGCAACAATGGCCGATTTTTGCAAAAAATCTCTTCGTGAACTCATCGGTTTAATTTAAATGGTTGCGATAAATTTAGCTTATTTTAAGGATGCCGGATAGCACTTTTTGCTTAATTAACAGGCGAAATGTTAATTACCTCCGTATTTCGGTAACATCTTTGTTATTGATGCTGACTAATCATCAAAAAATAAAAAGAAAACCTAACATGTTAATTGAAAACTTATCCCGCGAAATCAGGGAATCCTTTTCAAACCAGATCACAATTTTAAAAAATCGCCGTCAATAATCAGCAATTTTACGCCGCTTTCGGTTACGGAACGATGGGAACTTAATTCATCCGAAACAATATAACTCATCCCGGCAATCAATTGAAAACTTTCGCCGGTTTCCATTTCAGTAGTGAAGCTACCTTCGAGGCAATGCACAATATGGCCCTTTTGGCACCAGTGATCAGCTAAATAACCCTGACTATATTCAACCATCCTTACCCGTAAGCCATCAAACTGTAAGGTTTGCCACAAGGCGTTGCCGGTAGTGCCGGGGTGCGTTGTTTTGGCAACGTTTTCCCAGTCGATTACCCGGAAGGGTATGTTTTTAGCATCCATCAATTTTCTTCCGGATGATTAAAACCCTCTGCGGGTTGCCCTGGCATAACGCCTGAAACGCCTGTCCTCATAAAAATCGTTTACCACCAAAATGGAATGGATAATGCCGGGGATCCAGAAGCAAAGAGTTAAAATAATATTCAGCACAAACGCCCCCATTCTTCCTGTGGTCAATATGGCTATCGGCGGACATAAAAAGCATAAAAAGTAACGCATAATCATTGAAATAATATTGTTGTTCCTATTCGCTATGATATTAAAGTGCAGTGTTTTGTTACGGATAAAATTAAAAAATTTAGTTGAATAAGTTGATTGAGAGAATGGTTGATTAGGTTAAAAAAATAAAATGAAGCTAAACAACATTACAACATTACAACATTACAACATTTCAACATTTCAACTTTCCAACCTTACAACGCCCAATAAAATTTATCTTTACCCGCATTCTTTTTCACAATTTATGATCATTGTCATTCAATGTACCGACCAGGTAGGCCTGGTAGC
>Ga0207076_1046_pt1 | contig 30572 bp, 36 predicted proteins | sample Alteio_BWMinHeat_62_FD_153568 | JGI IMG/M metagenome (GOLD analysis project Ga0207076, IMG submission 153568) | Enriched cells from forest soil in Barre Woods Harvard Forest LTER site, Petersham, Massachusetts, United States -... | ecosystem: Environmental > Terrestrial > Soil > Temperate forest >... | reverse complement strand
TTGGCTTACAACGCTCGTTGTAGAACCATCGGTACTTGTCCCAGTTGAAGTGATGAGAATTAGATTGTAATTGTTTGCAATGGTATTCGTATACACAACTGTAAATTTACTGTTGTTAGTTAAACTGATATTAGTCGTGCTGCTATCGGAATAGGGTGTAATAAAACCACTAACTGGAATACCTATTATCGTAATGGCATTTTTTTGTAAATAATTGATACCAAATTCTAACCCTGCATCGGCTGCTTGAAATGCTTGATTACTGCGATTTTGATTAGCAGTCATTTTTTCAAGCATGCCACCATAGTTAGCGGCGAATATAACCATCAATGTACTTAATACAATGAGAATGACAGTAATAATAAGGATGGCCGCACCTTGCAGAGGAGCGAAGCGTAGCTTCTTTTTTCCCTGTGTCGAGTTAGGGGATAAATTTATCATTTCGTATCCTTACATGGTGGGTCAATGTTTTGGTTACGGTAGCGTCACTCGCTAATTGCCCAGTTACTGAAATATCAACGCTGCGCATTTTTATTCCTTGCGCTCCAGGCCCAGTTGTCACTGTACTTGTGTTTAATGTAAATGAAAGGGCAGTGATAGAGATGACATTGGTATCGGTCACATTTTCCCAATCTGTTGCTGCGCAAACAAACGTTGCACCCGGTGGCCTAGCTTGAATAGCATTTCCACTGAGCTGAAACCCGTATCTATCGTCGTCTGCGCCAGCAGCGATAGCGGGTAACGTTCCACTTTTGGCATGATCATAAGTAAACAAAATACAATTGTTAGCTGCATTGACACTGATATCCGTCGCGGCAGCCACAAAGGGATTCGTATTTAGATTGGTTCCGATATCATTGCTGGCATTGGCCGAGTATCCTGCTCGACGAATATCATTTGTCATCAGTTGCATGACGAACTCTAATTGTTGATTGAGACGATTCGTGTTTAAGACCTTTTGATAATGGAGAATATTGGCGGTAAAAACTGCCGTTAAGGCGATAAACAATATGGAGCTTATTGTTAGAACGACTAGGAGCTCAATGAGAGTAAATCCAAGAATTTTAGAGTCTTGAATTTTGATCAACATGCTGTATACCCACTTACACCCGTAGAACACATTTGCAGATTACCCATTGCGCCTAATTTGATTTTAACCAATGGCGTTTGACCGAATAAAGTATATGTTAATGATCCACTTGCATTGGCGGCACCGTGTGTTCCTTCAAAATAGACATAGTTACTGTTATATCCACTTTGAGATAAAGATATTTGTTGTGCTTGAGGAGCGCTGACTGTTAATAAAGTGCAACTACCCGCCGTACCGCAATTGCAAGAACTCCCTGGGTTAACGCCAAAACACCAGCTATCGCCTGTGGTAAACGATACATAGACAGTTGTATTTCTTTTTACAGCTTCAGTTCGAGCAAACTGTAGAGCGTAATAAAGGGCTTCAGTAGTGGATTTTAAACGGTGTGTTTTATAAAAGGTAATAAATGTAGGAACCGCTATTACAGTTAAAATAACGATAATAATAAGAATGATGACAAATTCAATAAGGGTTACGCCTCGACGGTTCCATATCGTTACCAAGACTGGTATTCTCCTATCAATATTATTTATAATATAAAACATCCAAACCACTATGTCATCATCATGGATTAAGATAGTATATAAAAGGGCTTAACTGACAAGGAGGAACCTTGATTTTACGTTGGCTGAATCAAAGAGACTCTAATAATTTGATCGGATTAGATATTGGATCTGATTCTCTCAAGTTATTAAAAATTAACTCTAAGGAAAATTCCTGCAAAGTTGAAAAATTTCTAATAGCTCCTATACCGTCAGGCGCGATCATCAAAAATGAAATTAAAAATACGTCGACGATAGGAAATATTCTCAAAGACATGGTAAGACAGTCTGAGATCACAACAAAAAATGTTGCACTTGCTATCCCACGCGCATCAGCCATTATTAAAAATATTATGGTTGATAAGCGTCTTAATTCCGATGATATAGAATCACGTGCATGGATTGAAGCCCATCGGCATTTCCCTGATTTAGTAGGTGATATCTATCTCGATTTTTCTATTGTGGGCCCTTCTGCTCAAGATACATCACAACTTGAACTTATTCTTGTTGCCTGTCGAAAAGACCAAATAAAACCGCATATAGAAATATTACGACAAGCAGGTTTAGCACCAAAAATAGTGGATGTTAATACTTATGCCTTAGAAAGAGCATTGTCAATTGTTTCCCAGACTATGCCTGAATTGAAAACAATGGCTCTGCTTAATTTAGATTTTAATCTAAGTACGTTGATCGTCAGTCATGAAAATAAACTGGTCTATGCCCACGATCAGACTTTTGATGGCCGTCGCTTAATGAATCAAGTGCGCGAATATAATGAAAAGAAACAAAAACAGAAAAGCTCTGCTGAGAATGAAAATACGATAAAAGAAGAACCAATAAAAGAAGAACCAATAAAAGAAGAACCAATAAAAGAAAACACAGTAAAAGAAAATCAACAGGAGATTTCTGCTAATAAGATAGATGGAACGGAAGATGACACAAAATATAACGAAATATTGAAAGAAAGTTTATCCGCTCACCTTCGCCACACGATCCATTTCTTCTACTCAAGCCGACCTAATATCAATATTCAGCGAATTATTTTGAGTGGTGATTGTGCAAACATTTCTCAATTGGCTTTATTCATCCAAAGAGAAATTGGTATAGAAGTGGTAATTGCAAATCCTTTCGTCAATATGACATTGGAATCTCAAGTTGATAAAGAAAAGCTTAAACAGAATGCGCCAAGCCTTATGTTATGTTGTGGACTTGCATTGAGTGAGTTAAATTAGGGTTAAATTGTAGGGTGGATTAGACGCGTTTTTTGCGTCGTAATCCACCATATCAAATGCTAAAGCCGTTATAATTTGGTGGATTACGACGCAAAAAGCGCGTCTAATCCACCCTACAATTTATTAAAATATGTAAATTTAATTTGACGGTACCACCTAGTAAACAAGTCATGAAAGGGAATCATATGACTCAAATTAATCTGTTGCCTTGGCGGGAACAGTTAAGACAAACCAAAAGGATGAATTTTACCTTCATCCTCACTGGGTTTATTGCGCTAACTTTATTTTTACTTTTTATTGTGCATCTTTATCTATACCGCGTTATAAACGATCAACAACAAAAAAATAACTATTTACAGTCAGATTTTCAGCATGAACAATCTGAGTTAGGGACTCTAAATAAAAAGAAGCAAGAACAATTGAACGTTATTTCCCAGCTTCATTTCATTTTTTCGTTACGTGACAATAGTTATCGCGCTGTCCGTTTGCTTGATGGCTTAGCAAGAGTTGTTCCAGACGCTGTATCCCTAAACAAAATTATGCGTCAAGGAAATACCATTACAATCACTGGAAAAGCACAATCCAATTTACAAGTGACTCTTTTTATGGAAAACATGGCTAAATCAAAAATATTTAAACAGCCTGCTTTAACTGAAATAAATACTAAAGAAAATAGTTCAGGAGAAGAAAGATTTTTTCAACTGAATGTAGAACAACAGGAATAAATGTGCAAAAACTAACGCTTAATTTCAAAAATATATATGAATGGCCTTTAATAACGCGGATTCTTATTATTGGATTAGTCTGCGCAGTTGTTTTTTATTTAGGTTATTGGTTGGATACGTCGTCGTTAAATGAAGATCTTGAGAATACACAGCGTAAAGAAGAAGATATAAAAGAGCAATTGAAACTCGTTATTAGTAAAGAGGAAATGACGAAAAATGAACTTTCGCAATTTGACATGTTAGAGAAATTGCTGAGTCAATGGCAAAAAAGAATGATTACCTATTCAGAATTACCCGAGATATTAAATCAAATATTAAAAATTGGCGCTACCAATCATTTACACTTTAGTCTTTTTAATCCTGGTCAGGAGGTGAAAGAGGGTTCCTATCTTAAAGTCCCTATCAAAGTTATTGCGGTAGGAAGTTACCACCAATTGGGCGATTTTATCAGCCAAGTCGCTAATTTGCCTTGGATAGTCGTGGTGGGCGATTTTACGCTTTCCAAAGAAAATAAGAATGATGTGCTAGGAGCCAAATTAGCTGAACAAGCCACTGCCGAAAATCTTTTAACAGCAGAACTCACTCTCGAGGTATACCATTTTGGCGAAAAAAGTGGACATCAAAAATAGACAGAGCGTCTGGTTTTTATTAACTATCCTTGCATCCTGCCTGCTCCTATTTGCATGTGATAAGAATGAACATTACCAAAAATTGCAGAATGATATTGACCAATTAAAACATTCTGTAGCCAAAAATAAAATTAAAAATAATCAAGTCAGTATTCAATTTCCCGAGCCAGCTATATATAAAGGAGATACTTTACGTGCCCCCTTTGAAGACGCACAGGGTTTTGGAGGCAAAGGTATTCAAATTAATCCACTTCTGACTTATCCATTAATTATGTTAAGATTACTGGGAACAGTGACTCAAGATGATGTATGCTTCGCTTATATCTTGGCACCTGATAATAAAACGTATCAAGTTAAGATTGGAAATAATATTGGTGATCATAATGGTAAGATCAGTCATATTTATCCCGATCGAATTGAAATCATGGAACAAGATTCGGAAGATGGAAGTGTTTCCAAACATTTAGATGTTATGAAGCTTAAGGAAGAGCATTGATGATAAGATTGTTTAGGGTGAGAAAGTTATTCCTAACACTATTATCAATTTTTGTTGCACTGATTTTATCATTCGATTTTTGTCATTTGGCTAATGCTGCAGATATATCCCCTGTTCACTCTAGAACTGGCAAGTTATCTTTCTATTTTCAGGATATAGATCTTAGGACCCTACTGCAACTCATCGCTAAAAATTCCGGATTAAACTTTATCATTAGCGATGCTGTGAAAGGCAATACTACCTTGAATTTAAAGAACGTCACTTGGCAACAGGCGTTAAACGTTGCGATGAAATCTCACGGTCTCACTGCGCGTCGTGTTGGAAATGTCATGTTCATCAGTACTGTTGAAGAGATAACCAGCAATGAAAGTAAACAACTTCAATCGGATCAAGAGTTATTAAACCTAGCGCCTCTCGAATCGAAAATTATTCAACTTAGGTACGCAAATTCTACCGATTTAGAACATTTTTTAAAAGGAAAAGAGGGTTCTTTACTGACTCCGCGCGGCCAAATTGCTGTCGATGCAAGAACGAATAGTATCATTATTCGTGACACTAGAGCTAATCTGAGGGATCTGGAGCGCGCGATCAGACGATTAGATGTACCGGCTAGACAAGTATTGATCGAAGCACGAATTGTTTCAATTGACACCTCTTATCAAGAGCAATTAGGTGTCAAATTTGGTGTAACTAAACCAACACATCTATCCGGCAACTTAGTCAGTGCAAATTCTTTGGCGATAGGAACCGACATTACAGCAATCGATCCTAATCAGCGACTTAATTTTAATAATCCTGCCAGCCAACTCGCTTCAGGCGCAAATCCAGGAAGTATTGGGTTAGCACTTGCAAGAATTGGCAATATTTTTTTAGATTTAGAATTATCTGCAATAGAAGAAGAAGGGCATGGAAAAATCATAGCTAGCCCTCACGTGATTACTTCAAATCAAAAGAAAGCAGTCATTCAATCCGGTGAAGAAATTCCATATCAAGAAGCGACCTCAAGTGGTGCCACTTCAATTTCTTTCAAAAAAGCCGTATTAAGTTTAGAAATTATTCCTCAGATAACACCCGATGATAAAATTATTCTACATTTAAAAGCCACTGAAGATGCTCGAGGTCAACAACTTACCATCTCGCCAGGAACATCAGCTACGTTAACAACTGCGGCAATTCCTCCGGTTCTGGGTCCGCCCATCATTAACTCACAAGAAGTCGAATCACATGTTCTTTTAAATAATAATGAAACAATAGTGATTGGCGGTATCTATAAACAGACAAAACAAGATACTATTGATCGCATTCCTTTTTTTGGCTCGCTCCCCATTGTGGGTGCATTTTTTAGGCATAAAAGTATATCGAATGACAGAAGTGAGTTGTTGATATTTATCACTCCCAAGATCATCGATTCCTATGCCAATCATGAGATTAAACCTCACCCTTGCTTTAAAAATAACCACAAGATGGAAGCTTAATTCATGTTACATATACTAAAAATACTATTTTTATTGGTGATCTTTGGTATTTTTTCGGCTTGTACTTCAATGAAAACTTCTTCTGACGCAAAAAAAGATAAATCAATTAAAATAGCTGAAATTAATATTCAACTCGGCATGGGTTATCTCGAAAAAGGCAATATTGAACGAGCAAAACAAAAATTATTAACCGCTCTTAAAAAAGCGCCTAAGCTTCCAGAAGCATGGTATTCCATGGCCTATTTTCTCGAACATACTGGAGAAAAAGAAGCAGCAAAGAGGTATTATTTAAAAGCCGTCGCACTCGCGCCAGAAAGAGGTGATACACAAAATAATTATGGCACTTATTTATGCCGATCGGGTCATTATCAAGAGTCTATTCAGCATTTTATTTTAGCCACTAAGGATCCTGATTATCTTGATACTGTTGGAGCGTATGAGAATGCTGGATTATGTGCGCTCAAAATTCCCGATACTAACCTGGCAATCAAATATTTTAAACAAGCATTAACACAGGATCCTGGTCGTACAACATCTTTAATGGAATTAAAAAAGTTGGAAAAACCGCGAGGCACCTAAATGGAAATGGAGCAATTATTAGAGTTAAGTATTAAACAAAATGCATCCGACTTGCATCTATCGCCAGGGCTCCCCCCCATTTTGCGTATCAATGGTGATTTGACAAATATAACAGATATGCCTCCTCTCGATGCAGAGATGACTAAAAACCTTATTTATACGGTAATGGATAAAAATCAACAGCAAGAGTTTGAAAAAGCGCTTGAGCTTGATTTTGGTATCATGATTCCTAATGTTGCAAGTTTTCGAGTCAATGCGTTCCACCAAATGCGTGGTATTGCAGCCGTGTTTCGTGTTATTCCGGACAAAGCGCCTACGCTTGATGATCTGGGTATGCCGCCTGTTTTTAAGCAGTTGTTGGATTTACCGAATGGTTTAATTTTAGTAACAGGTCCAACGGGTTCTGGTAAAAGCACAACCTTAGCAGCAATGGTAGATTATATTAATATCCATCAAGCATGTCATATTATTACAATTGAAGATCCTATCGAATTTACCCATACGAGTAAGAAAAGCTTAATCAATCAACGCCAAATACATCGTGATACACATGATTTTGCCGCAGCCTTACGCTCTTCCTTACGGGAAGATCCAGACGTTATATTAGTCGGAGAAATGCGGGATTTAGAAACCATTCGTTTGGCTCTCACTGCAGCGGAAACGGGGCATTTAGTGATGGCAACACTGCATACCAGTTCAGCGCCGCGCACGATAAGTCGTATTGTCGATGTGTTTCCCTCAGGTGAAAAAAACATAATACGCAATATGCTATCCGAATCTTTGCAAGCCGTTATTTGTCAAACTTTATTAAAAAAGACGACAGGTGGAAGAGCGGCGGCCCTAGAAATAATGTTAGGGTCAACGGCCATCAGAAATTTAATTAGAGAAGATAAAATAGCCCAGATGAGTACATCCATTCAAACAAGCGGCGATACTGGAATGTGTACCTTGGATCAACATTTACAAGAGCTCGTTTCAAAACAAATTATTAGTCCGGATACTGCAAAAGAAGTTGCAATTAATAAGGAATTGTTTAATGGATGACTGTCATTCCCGCGAAGAAGCGTGTTGAAAAAATTAATTATGTTAAAAAAAGTAGGGTGGATTAGGTGCGTTTTTTGCACCGTAATCCACCATTCGGCGCTGCTTTTGGTGGATTACGGTGCAAAAAACGCACCTAATCCACCCTACAATTTTTTTTGCCTTCGCGGGAATGACAGGGATAAAATTATTTTTTTTCAATAAGTTAAACTACTTAAGGAGGTATCCGACTTTACTTGATCGTTGGGGTTAGGTGTATAATAATGATAATGGAGTGGATATTAAAAGGTTTTAATTTTTAATTATAGCAGATCAACGCTATATTTTCCTTAGCAAATGGAGGTGTCAGATGAAACGCACAATAGCTACTTCACAAGGTTTCACATTAATTGAGTTAATGATCACAATCGCAATCGTCGGTATCCTAGCAGCTATCGCCATCCCTTCTTATCAGAATTATACCCGTAAGGCTTATTACTCTGAAGTTGTACAAGCAACTGCACCTTATAGGGTTGCTGTAGGCGAATGCGTTCAAAACTTAGGTACATTAACAGGGTGCACTGCAGGAGCTAACGGTATTCCAGCTGCTATCGCAGCGCCAGTTGGTGCAGTCACTGCGTTGGGTGTAACTAACGGGATAATTACCGTCACACCTACAGCGGCGCATGGTATTCTCGCAACTGATACATATGTTTTAACTCCAACTGTGGATGCAGCGAGTGGCACGATAACCTGGGCTGCTACAGGCAATGGTACGCAATATACCCAATAAGGAAGCAATGATTTAAAGCCAGGGATAGGCGCTTGAACAGGTGATGAAAACCGGCTCTGGTAAATAGACACCAGAAATGGTGACAATCCAGGTCGGTTTTTCATTTCAGTAAAGGAGGTATCAGATGAAACGCACAATAGCTTCTTCACATGGTTTTACATTAATTGAGTTAATGATTACCATTGCAATCGTCGGAATCCTAGCAGCTATTGCTATCCCTGCTTATCAGAATTACACCCGTAAGGCATATTATTCTGAAGTTGTACAAGCAACAGCACCGTATAGAGTTGCCGTGGGTGAATGTGTTCAAAAGCTGAGTACATTAACTGGGTGCACTGCAGGAGCTAATGGAGTTCCAGCTGCTATCGCTGCACCCGTTGGTGCTGTCACTGCATTGGGTGTAACTAACGGGATAATTACCGTCACACCTACTGCTGCACATGGTATTCTCGCTACTGATACATACGTTTTAACTCCAACCGTGGATGCAGCGAGTGGCACAATAACTTGGGCTGCTACAGGCAATGGTACACAATATACTCAATAACGAGGCAATAATTTAAAGCCAGGGATGGGCTTAGATTACGGTTATACAGGTCCTGGTTTAACTGGGCTCATATAAGGGTCCAGTTAAACAAAGTTAGGTGACCGATTATGGAAAACTTATCGTCAAAGAATGTGTTAAGCGGTTACGCTTACTATTTAGCTGATCAACAGTTGCTAGACAAACAAGCTGCATTAAATGCCTTACAACTCGCAAATCAGAATAAAACCTCTTATATCGAATTTTTGGTAAAACAAAAATTACTGGATGAACCTCATGTAGCACGTACTACCGCGGAATACTTCGGTTTACCCCTATGCGATATCACTGCCGTCAATATTGATCTCGTTCCAACAGAATTTCTCAACATTCAGATGGTCAAAAAACGACTTGCACTTCCTCTTTTAAAAAAAAATGGTTTGCTTTATCTAGCCATTACGGATCCCACCGTGGAACATTTATCGGAAGTGAGATTTTTAACAGGATTTGATACGCGTCTTTTTATTGTTGAAGCAAGTAAATTAGGACAAATTATTGATCAATTATTAAATACATTGATCTTGTCTGAAATTGCTGGCGTGGGTGAAGAGTCAATCAATAATATTATAGTGAATGCCTACAAAGAAGATGATACAGATTTAAGTGCTTATGATATTGAAAGCGCGCCCGTTGTTAATTATGTCAATCGCGTCTTATTAGATGCCATTGAAAAGGGGGCTTCTGATATTCATTTTGAACATTATGAAGATAATTATCGAATTCGATTAAGACAGCATGGCGTTCTTTACCCTATAACATCACCGCCACTGAAGCTCGCAAATTATTTACTCGCAAGAATTAAAGTCATGTCAGACATGGATATTACCGAACATCGAATTCCTCAAGATGGTCGATTTAAATTAATTCTTTCTAGGAAGCGTTCTGTTGATTTTCGTGTGAGTGTCTGTCCTACGTTATTCGGCGAAAAAGTGGTATTACGTATCTTAGATTCATCGAGTACTTTACAGGGTGTAGAGCGACTAGGAATGGATCCAATTCAACAAGAACATATGATGAATGCCTTGCAACGCTCGCAGGGCATGATCTTAGTAACAGGTCCTACAGGCAGTGGCAAAACAGTCACTCTTTACACGAGTTTGCATCTGCTCAACTCTCCTGAAAAAAATATTTCAACTGTTGAAGATCCTGTTGAAATTCCAGTACCGGGGATTAATCAAGTTCATGTCAATCCAAAAACGGGATTAACCTTTTCAACAGCGCTGCGATCTTTTTTACGGCAAGATCCCGACATTATCATGGTAGGAGAAATTCGCGACTTAGAGACCGCAGAAATTGCTGTCAAAGCTGCGCAGACAGGTCACCTGGTGTTATCCACATTGCATACCAATAGCGCGCCTGAAACGGTGACACGACTCATGAACATGGGAATTGCGGCTTATAATTTGGCTAGTTCACTCAAAATTGTTATTGCGCAACGCCTTGTTCGTGTGCTTTGCGATAAATGCAAGAAAAAGGAAGATGTTCCAGAGGATATATTAATAAAAGAAGGTGTAAAAAAAGAAGAAATTGGAACTTTTCAATTATACGGTCCTGGCAAATGCGAACACTGTATTAGTGGCTTCAAAGGGCGTGTTGGCATTTTTGAAGTGATGCCAATTTCAGGAGAGATGGAACAACTTATTATGGAAGGTGGTAAGGCTTTAAACATCATCAATCAAGCCAAAAAAGAAGGGGTGAGCGATTTACGTGAGTCAGGAATAAAAAAAGTAAAAGCTGGCATTACAAGTCTAACTGAATTGAATCGGGTATTTAAATAAACCAAGCTAAATTACTGTGTGGGGTGGAGTATGGCAGGCGATATTCAAGCATTTAGCTGGACTGGTTTAAATAACCAAGGTAAACGTGCGGAAGGGACAATCCAAGCAGCCGACATCAAAGATGCTCAGTCAGAATTAAAAAAAATGGGTGTCGAGGTGATCAGTCTGTCACAAAAAAAAGAATTTCATCTTCCCGCTATGCGCAAAAAAGTAAAGGTCAAAGATATACAACTCTTCACTCGTTATTTATCAACCATGTTAGGCGCTGGATTACCCATACTTCAAGCCCTTGATATTATTGCTCATGATCAAGATAATCCAACGATGGAATCTCTTATCATGTCAATCAGAAAAGATATTGCAGGAGGAAAAACCTTAGCAGAAACCTTTAGTCAGCATCCTAAACATTTTAGCGATTTGTATTGCAGTTTAATTAAAGCTGGCGAAAAATCAGGTACGTTGGATAAGATACTCAATCGTCTCGCAACCTATCTTGAAAAAACCGAAACATTAAAGCGTAAAATTAAAAAAGCATTAATTTATCCAATAGCAGTCCTTAGTGTAGCCATGTTAGTCAGCGGCATTTTGTTAATTTTTGTGGTGCCGACATTTCAAGCCATGTTCCAATCTTTTGGTGCCCAATTGCCCTACTTTACTCGGTTGGTGGTTGATTTATCCAATTTTATTCGAGGATATTGGTGGCTCCTTCTGGGTGGACTTGTTCTTTGCATCTGGTGGATTAGGTATTCACTTCGTACATCGGAGTCTGCGAGACAATTAAAAGATCGCTGGTTGTTAAAAATACCCGTCATTGGTCAAGTTTTAAGAAAAGGAATTATTGCGCGGTTTACTCGCACGCTTTCAACCACGCTTGAGGCGGGTATGCCAATTGTTGAATCGATGAGAGCGATGGCTCACATTATGGGCAATAGTCTTTATTCAAAAGCAGTACTTCAGATCTGCGATGATGTGTCAAGCGGCCATACCTTATCTTCATCAATAAGTTCGACAAAGCTTTTTCCAAACATGACAATACAAATGATTTCGGTTGGGGAAGCTTCGGGTAAATTATCCGATATGTTAAATAAAATTGCTGATTACTATGAAGAGGAAGTCAATCATATTGTGGATAATTTGAGTAGTCTACTTGAACCTTTTATTATGTTGATACTTGGGGTGATTGTTGGTACTTTTGTTATTGCGATGTATCTGCCCATATTCAAACTAGGTTCATTGTTTTAAAGTGTATTTATGAAAAACATTTTTAGATTTAATGGCTTTACATTGACAGAGCTTCTCGTCACTATCGCTCTTATGGCAATACTTGCTGTGGTCGCAGTCAATATTTTTAGTCAACAAGCACGAAAAGGCAGAAGAATTGATGGAATAAATGTGATTCTTACCATTTCATTATCGGAAGAAAGATATCGATCTAATAATTCAACCTATGGAACTTTAGCACAGGTTTGGGGCGGAACAACTTCCCCTGAAGGATATTACACTTTGACAGTTTCTGGAAATACTGCAACGGCTTACACCATTACTGCAACAGCAGCAGGCGATCAAGTAAACGATAAAGAAAATAGTACGTCATGTACTCCATTAGTGATGAGTGTGAGTAATGGTGCTATCACCAAAACGCCGGCCGGTTGTTGGCCAACATAGGATAGCTGGTATGCATGATGCTGAGATTCTTAATTACGTCGTAAATGATCCAGTGGAGCTTAATCTTTCCTTCATGCCATTTATCAATAATGGGGGTTTGTTTATACCTACGCCGAAATCGTTTTCTTTAGGCGATAGAGTTCTTATCGATTTACAATTACCCGGTAAAAAAGATAGCATAAAAATCGAAGGGAAAGTGGTGATGGTGATTCCACAAAATGCGCTTCATCATGTTTTGCCTGGAGTTGGTTTGCAATTTATTGGCGCAAATGCTCCTGCTATCCGTACGGAAATTGAATCTCACTTAGATAAATCGATGGAAGTAGGTGGCTATACTTACGGCATAACTGAGGAAACGAAACGAGATAAAAAGTAAAGATAAGGGAAAATGTTAAATGGAAAGGTTTAGAAAGTGTGGTCATTTTATTATTTTTTTAATTATATTATGCACGGCGTGCTCAAAATCGAATCATTCTCTCCCAGGTTACATTGAAGGTGAATATACCTATATTGCAAGTGGTATAGCGGGTACGCTATTTAAATTATTTGTTAATCGTGGTCAACCCATAAAAAAAGGAGATGCACTCTATCAGCTTGATCCTCAACCTGAACAAGCGGTTGTTGAACAGGCGAGAGCTAAAATTCAAGATTTGAAGGCCCAAGTCGCCTTTTTCAAAGTACAATATGAACGCCAATATAAACTCTTTCCAATAGCGACATCGAAAGCAAATTTAGATCAAGCGAAAACGGATTATGAAAGTAAAACTGAACAGTTGGCTGCTAACGAAGCTCAGCTCATTCAAACCAAATGGTCGTTGCAACAAAAAACAATATATGCCCCTGTGACGGGGTTAGTGTACGATAAGTTTTATCGTATTGGCGAAAAAGTACCGGAAAACCATCCTGTGCTTGCATTACTAGCGCCAGAAAATATAAAAGTGCTGTTTTACATTCCTGAAGCGTTGCTGAGTCAAGTTAAACTAGGACAAGATATCGAATTTTCATGTGATGGTTGCAAAGGTAAAAAGCATGCAGTTATCAGCTACATTTCTCCAGAAGCAGAATTTACACCACCCGTTATTTATAACAAAGATACGCGCTATAAATTAGTCTACTTAATTCGCGCCGACATGCCTGAAAACCTTGCAATGACTTTCCACCCCGGCCAACCCATCGATGTGTATTTACGCCATGAATAATTCAAATTTTGTGATCGATGTGCATGATCTTTGTAAAAGTTTTAATGGTAAACCTGCAGTTATTGATTTTAGTCTACAGCTAAAACAAGCTGAAATTTGTGGTTTTCTCGGACCTAATGGCAGTGGCAAAACAACAACTTTACGCATGTTGTGCGGGCTATTAACCCCTGACTCAGGTTCTGGGCAATGCTTAGGGTATGATATTTTGCGTCAATCCTATGATATTAAAAAACAAGTCGGATACATGACACAAAGTTTTAGTTTATATCATGACTTAACTGCTTACGAAAATTTAGATTTGATTGCTCGTATTTTTGGTATCAAAAATCGTACTGCGAAAATTGAAAAATCGCTAAAAGAATTTGATTTAATGGATCGTAGAAATCAATTAGCCGGTGAAATGTCAGGTGGGTGGAGACAGCGATTGGCTTTAGCAGGCTGTTTGATTCATGACCCTAAATTATTATTGCTTGATGAACCGACAGCAGGTGTTGATCCAAAAGCGCGGCGTGAATTTTGGGATAACATTTACAGGCTTTCTGAGCATAATATTACAACGCTAGTTAGTACCCATTATATGGATGAAGCTGAGCGCTGCACACATTTAGTTTATATTGCTTACGGTCATTTACTCGCGGAAGGATCCATCAATGAAATTATTTCGAAATCTGAACTGACCACTTGGTTAGTGACAGGTGATGATTTAACGAAACTTGAAAAGGAATTGAGAAAATTACCAGGCGTTGATCAAGTCGCATTTTTTGGCAATAAATTACATGTCAGTGGTAAAAATGAAGAACTACTTAATCAAAGTATTGCCAAATTTAAAGATGCGAATTGGCAGAAAATTCCCGCCAGTTTAGAAGATGTTTTTATTAGTCTCGTCGAAAAAGCTGAGGATAATAAATGAATTTTCATTTCTCTTGGCTGCGCTTGTGGGCAATTATTTTAAAAGAATTTACCCAAATGAAAAGGGATAAATTGACATTTGGTCTGATAATAGGCATTCCTTTTCTTCAACTTATTTTATTTGGTTATGCCATTAATAGTGATCCTAAGTTATTACCCACGGCAGTGGTGGCGGCAGATGATAGTATATTTTCACGCACCATTATCACTGAACTGCAAAATTCCGGTTATTTTAAAATACTGGAGGGAAATAAAAGCAAGACCGAGGCCGATTGGTTAATCCGCACAGGAAAAGCGCAATTTGTTGTTTATTTTCCACAGAATTTTACAGAACGACTTATTCATGGTGAAAAACCAGAACTTTTAGTTGAAGCAGACGCCACAGATCCTGCTGCGACAAGTTATGCCCTTGGTGTGATTCCAAGTATTATCCAAAATATTTCACAAAATTTTACAGGTAGTTTAACTTATTTGAATGTACCCGAATTTCCAATCAATTTAATCATACAGTCCAAATATAACCCTGAACGAATCACACAATATAATATTGTGCCAGGATTGCTTGGTGTTGTTTTAACGATGACGATGGTTGTCATAACTTCGCTGGCTATTACACGTGAACGTGAGCGGGGGACAATGGAAAGCTTATTGGCTATGCCAGTGCGTCCATTAGAAGTGATGATAGGAAAGATTACGCCTTATATTTTTGTAGGTTATATACAAGTGACAGTGATTTTATTCTTGGCTCATTATTTATTTAAAGTACCCATCGACGGAAGTATCCTCCTTTTATTTATAGCCTGTTTTCCTTTTATTATAGCGAATCTGGGTGTTGGACTGACATTTTCAACTCTTGCAACGAATCAATTGCAAGCAATGCAATCCTCCTTTTTCTTTTTCTTGCCTTCCATTTTATTGTCGGGCTTTATGTTTCCATTTCATGGCATGCCTGGATGGGCGCAAGTGGTTGGCAACGCATTACCATTGACCCATTTTCTTGTCATTGTGCGTGGCATTATGTTAAAAGGAAATGGATTAGTAGAAATTCTTCCTAGCATTGAAGCGATACTTTTATTTTTTGTTGTCGCGATGCTTATTGGCGTTAAACGATATCACCAAACGCTAGATTAATATAACCAATAAATTATATTTAGCTGTTTGAAAAGATTATCCTAATGCTATCTTGCCTTTCTGAAAAAACGTTTAATTATAAATAAGGATGCGCGTATTTTATCTTCTTATTAAATGCATAATTAATGAAATTAAAAATAATACTAAAAAAATGACAAAAATGATTTTTGCTATTTCAGCAGCCGCCACGGCGATGCTTGTGAAGCCTAAAATGCCTGCTATGATAGCTACAATGAAAAAAATGAGAGCCCAGCCTAACATAACGACCTCCATTATATAATATTTTAGGGTTGTGGTGATGGTTCTTCTATTGGGTTAGTTACGTTTTCATTTCGGGTATTTACTTTTGGTGTTGTGGTTTCTTCTTTTTCTGTTGTTGTATGTGCTTTGGGTGATGTGGGTTTTATTTTTTCCGTTGTTGTATGTGCTTTGGGTGTTGTGGTTTTTACTTTTTCCATTGTTGTATGTGCTTTGGGTGTTTCGTTTTTTACTTTTTCCGTTGTTGTATCTGTTTTGGGTGTTGTGGTTTCTACTTCTTCCGTTGTGGTATGTGCTTTGGGTGTTGTTGCTTCTATTTTTTCTGTGGTGATATTTGGTATAGGTGTTGCGCCGACAGGTGGTGTTAATTGAGCTAAAATAAAATAAAAATAAAATAATACGGCTGCAATAATGACTAAGATAAGGATAACCGTGCGATCAGCTTTTGCCATTTTAGTCTCCCTAAAAAGACCTGATCTCATTCCTTAATTATAATCTATAAATGGGCGTCAAGTACAAAAAGTTTGTCATTCCTGCAAAGGCCTGTCATTGCCGGGAATAAAAGTTTTGTCATTCCCGCGTAGGCGGGAATCCATTCCGACTGAAGCACCGCTCTAGATGGATTCCCGCCTTCGCGGGAATGACAGACCTTCGCAGGAATGAGAACTAAATGTTGATACTTGACACCGTTAGTAGTCGCACTCAACTGTATTAGCGAACCATTTTGTGATATCGTTACCGCTTTGATAAAATCACGATCCATGATGAGAATTAAAATGCAGGCAAATTGAGCAATTTATGAGGTGTTGAGGTGAATCTGATCACCTACAGATGATGGAGATTAAAAGCAAGTGAATGCAGTTCAAAAAATAATAAAAACCATTTTGTTGATTTTAGTGATCAATTTTAATCACGAATGTTTAGCGTCAACAACCTTTAATAGTGCGTTTAAAGATCAATCTAGCGGAATTGTGGCTTCCATTAAGAAACATCTCGTCGAGTTTGTTCATGAATCTGTCGCTACGCTGCGCTACAGTGTTTATAAGCTGGGTGGGACGCGTTTTGATCCTGACCGTGGCATTTATATTGTCGATTGTTCTGGTTACGTTGATTATGCACTCAAAACAATACATCCATACTCCTATTCAAATTTAGTGAAGCTCAGCAAATCGGAAAAACCCAATTCATTGCATTATTATGATTTCTTTACTGGACTTTCGAGTGAGAATGAATATTGGAACAAGGTTGAAGAAATTGAAGAATTGCAGCCTGGAGATATTCTTGTTTTTCGCTACAAAAATAAACGCGGAAGGGTAACGGGTGGCCATGTGATGGTTGTCATGAACAAACCGATTCGAGTAAGGGATACATATCATGTCAATGTAGCGGATTCCGCAGCCAGTGGTCATAGCGAAGATACGCGATTATCAAATGATTCGGGCATTGGTATAGGCACGTTGCTACTTAAAGTGAATCCAAAAACAGGGCACCCTGCCGCATTTGCATGGAAAGTAGGCACACGTTGGAAAAAAAATGTCAATTTTGCTATGGCTAGGCCTGTGTAATAAATAAAGAAAGCTTTTATAGGGAGAGTTTATGAAATGGAATAAATTGCGTAACTTGCTAACGAGCTTTGCTATTGCGTTGGTCACTTCAACTGCGTTTGCTTATGACGAACCTTTCGTGAATCTCGGTCAAACGAGTTTTCTCGATGGAGGCCCTCCGGATGGACCAGGCTTTTATTTTCAAGATTACTTTCAATACTATAATGCTAATCGCTTTAACGATAATAATGGCGACAAGTTGCCGTTGCCACGTCAAAGTTTTTACGCAACTGCTAACACTTTCCAATTAATTTATTTATCCCCACAAAAGGTATTTTGCGGACCGCATTGGGCAGTTAACATTATTCTGCCTTGGTTGGTAAATGCCAATATCAATGATGGGTTGCATAACAAAGTTGTCAACGCAGAAAACGGGGTAGGTGACCTGACAGTAGGGCCTATATTGCAATTTGACCCTATTATGGGAGCAAATGGCCCGCGTTTTGTACAGCGTTTGGAATTAGATTTTATCGTGCCTGTGGGTCGATACAACCCCCATGATGCCTTTAGCCCTAGCAGCAATTTCTGGTCAATCAATCCTTATTGGGCTGCCACCCTTTGGTTTACCCCCAAATGGTCTGCTTCCACTCGACTGCATTACTTGTGGAACGCGAAAAACACCGATCCTAAAGTATCCTTTGGGCCTGGCGTGACTTCTACACAAGCTGGACAAGCGATATTTGGAAATTTTGCGACAGAATATGAGGTTATAAAGAACTGGCGTCTCGGCATAAATGGTTACTTCTTCAATCAAATTACAGATACGAAAGCAAATGGAAGGGATGTATCGGGAAGGCGTGAACGGGTTTGGGCAATTGGACCTGGGATGCTTTATAGTTTTTCTCAGGCAAATGCTCTATTTCTCAATACCTATTTTGAACAAGATGTGAGAAATAGACCTCAGGGTAACAATTATATATTGCGTTATGTGCATCATTTCAACTAAGTAGGATGCTGTCATTCCCGCGAAGGCGGGAATCCATTTAGACCTAAGCCACTGATTTAAATGGATTCCCGCCTTCGCGGGAATGACGAACTGTAATGAATGATCTTGAACCGAGAACAAAATTTGACAAAACTACGTTAAGAATGGTAAAACTAAAGCTTCAAAGAGATTTATAATATTTAATTTACGCTAATATGAACACACTTAATGATAAACAAGCAATCGAAACAGCAATCACTGCTCCAGTGAACAACGCTGTCGTTTGTCATTTTGCTTCATTTCAAAGCTATTCATTTTACTATTTTTGGCCCTAGGCCAAATAATACCTTACCATACAATTTATCCCTTTTTTTTATAACCACTGAGAACGTATTCTTCATCTTCGTTCGAGGTAATACAAAATTTCTTGGAAAAACAAAATTTTTTCATGAATGAGTGAGGTTTGTCATGAATATAATTGTAAAGAATACCACCACACTATTAGGTCAAGCGCTGCCTCCTGGCTCGAAATCTCAAACGATCCGTGGTCTTGTTTTAGCTTTACTTGCTAATGGGGAAACTATTTTAGATAATTTTTTGGATTCAGAAGATACGCTTAATGCATTAAATGTTTGCAAAGATTTAGGTGCAGAAGTGACAGTTGCCGATAATAGTCGCGTCATTCATGGCGCAGGTTTGCCGATTCAGCCCGTTTCGACGCAAATTAACTCTGGTAACTCTGGAATTACGACTCGATTTGTGCTGCCCCTATTAGGATTAAGAAAAAACACGTCACAACCGATTATTTTAGATTGCGGTGAGCAAATGCGAGCTCGTCCCATCAAGCCTCTCGTTGATGCGTTAAGAAATCTAGGTCTTTCGATACAATATTTAGAAACAGAAGGCGTATTACCTGTTTCAGTCACAGGAAATTTGATCGGAGGTGATGTTGAAATTGAAGGAATAACATCACAATATATTTCTGCGCTGCTGATTTCTTTACCTTGTGCTCCAAACGATAGCAATATCATCGTTAAAAATTTACACGAACGTCCTTATATGGAAATGACATTAAATTGTTTGAGAGAGCAGAACATTATTTTTTCCCATGAGAAAAAAGGAAATGATGATATTTTCCATATTAAAGGCAACCAAAGATACCAGAATTTCCAGACTTCTATAGCAGGTGATTTTTCTTCCGCATCCTACCTCATTGCCGCCGGTGCGTTAACGCAAGGATCGGTTGAAGTACAGGGCATGGATATGACTGATTCGCAAGGTGACAAAAAATTGATTTCTATTTTGCAGGATATGGGCGCTGATATTGACATAATGGCAGATCGTATCCTCATTCGCGGAGGAAAAAAATTAACAGGAATAAAAATTGATGCGAATGACATTCCTGATCTTGTGCCTACATTAGCAGTGATTGGAACACACGCAACTGGAAAAACAGAAATTTACAATGTTCGACAGGCAAGAATAAAAGAAACCGACCGCATACATTCCATGACATCGGGGCTGTCACGGTTAGGTGGAAAAATTGATGAACATCCAGATGGCATGACTGTCTATCAAAGTAAATTGTCTGGAAATCGCGTTAACGGATATGATGATCATAGAACCGTCATGGCACTGAGCATCGCAGGTCTACTCGCAGACGGATCAACAACGATTAAGGATAGCGAAGCAATTAATAAAACATTTCCATCATTCGTGGAAATCATGCAATCTCTGGGAGCAAAAATGGAGGTGCGAAATGGAGAATGAAAATAAACATGTTATTTTGATCGGTTTTAAGCATGTGGGGAAATCTGCCATTGGCAAAGAACTTGCCAGCCGCCTTCATAAACCATTTGTTGATCTGGATCAGCAAATTGAGACGGTATTTGAAAATCTTTATCATAAAAAACTCGCTTGCCGACAAATCATGCAAAGACATGGACACATTTTTTTTCGTGAACTTGAGAGACTCTGCTTAAAACAAACAATGGATTTACACCCCTCTATTATCTCGTTGGGAGGTGGAACGCCAATCGAAGATGAAAATCAAATTTTGTTAAAGCAGCATACTTTGATTCATATTACTGCTCCGCGTGGTGTCGTATTTGAAAGAATTATGTTGCAAGGACGGCCTGCTTATTTTTCCAAAGATGAAGATCCATTTTTATCATTTAACCATCTATGGAATGAAAGGGAAAAAATTTATCTAAAGCTGACAACGCTATCCGTTGACAATAATAATTCTATCGAATTTGCGGTTAACGCTATCATTAAAAAAATGACAAGTAATTAGGTGATAAATGATGAAAAAAATTTTATTGATGCACGGTGCCAATTTAAATTTTCTAGGAAAGCGCAATCCTGAACATTATGGCAATTTGACGCTATCTGATCTAGAAAAAATTGTGACGAAGGAAGCGCTCAAATTTAATTTTGACATTATCAATTACCAATCAAATCATGAGGGTAATTTAATTGATGCTTTGCAAGAACACGCATCGAATTGCGCTGGCATCATTATCAATCCAGGTGCGTTTTCTCATTATAGTTACGCATTGCATGATGCGCTGTTGGATACCAATCTCCCGGTAGTCGAAGTGCATCTTTCAAAAGTCACAGGGCGAGAAATTTGGCGTAGAACTTCCGTTATCGAGCCTGCTTGCATTCATGTCATTGAAGGCAAAAAAGAAAACGGATACAAAGAAGCGATCAAAGTTATTTCGGAGTATTTAAACAAATGATAAATACCAACAAAACGCATTTAAATATGGTAATTGGATACCCGCTTATTCATACACAAAGTCCTGTGTTGCATAACACGATTTATCATGAAATGCATATTGACGCGACTTTGTTGGCTTTTTCAAACAAAGACATTAAATCTCTTATTCAAGCAATCAAAACGCTTTCAATCGGTCTCACCGCGGTGACAATGCCTTTTAAAGAGCAAATTCTAGAACATCTTGATTGTTATAGCCCAGAGATTACAACATTAAAATCTGTGAATACCATTATTCAACGCGAAAACAAATTATATGGTTATAACACGGATGTAGATGGCATTCGATATGCGTTACGGGGTATTCCACTTTCAAATAAAAAAGTTCTGTTGCTAGGTGCTGGAGGTGCGGCGCGCGCTGTTGCTTATTTCATGAAAGAAAATAACGCGCAACTGCTATGGTTAAACCGAACCCGAAAAAATGCAGAAAATAGAGCAAATGAATTTGGCGGTGAAGTCATTCAAAAAAATGAAGTTGATCGAGTTTCAGTTGATATTATCGTTAACACAACACCTTTAGGAATGTATCCTCATTTTAATTGTTCACCTTTACCTGGCTATCAGTTTAATTCAGAGCAAATTGTTTTTGATTTAATCTATAACCCGATTCATACCGCATTATTAAAACAAGCGAAAATGCATAATGCGACTATCCTATCCGGTTTGGATATGTTTATTGGGCAAGGAATTCGTCAAATTGAATTATGGACAAATAAAACAATTTTTTCCGAAAATTTGATGCAGAAAATTAAGGATGATCTGATAAAAAATCAGCTTAATCATAGAAGTGAACAGTACGAGGTATCCCAAAATGAATTACACGATCATTAAAAATTTGCCACCTGTTGAAGAAATCATTCAATCGATTCCTTTATCTGACACAGGCCATCAAAAAATTATGCACGATCGGAGAGAAGTCAAAAATATTTTAGAAGGTAAAGATCCGCGTTTATTAATGATTGTGGGTCCCTGTTCAGCTTGGCCGAAAGAGGCTGTTTTGGAGTACGCAAAAAGGCTAATCAAATTAAATGAAAAAATTAAACACGCATTTAAAATAATCATGCGCGTCTACATTCAAAAGCCACGTACCACGAAAGGATGGACAGGTCCTGTCAATCAACCGGATCCTTTCGCCTATCCTGATATTGAAGCTGGAGTGAGATATACGCGTGACATGATGGTGAAGGTGATTGAAATGGGATTACCCATCGCTGACGAAGCCTTGTTTACCCATAATGCCAGAGGATTTTTGGAATTATTATCATGGGTTGCGATCGGCGCGAGAAGCACTGAAGATCAAGAGCATCGTGTTTTTGCGTCTGCTATTGAATGTGCCGTTGGTTTAAAAAACCCGACCCATGGCTCTCTCGGCGTGGCGGTGAATAGTATTGTGGCTGCTCAACACCCTCATGTCGCTGTCATTGATGGCTATGAAGTTCAAACGCATGGTAATTCCCATGCGCATCTTGTTTTGCGAGGTTGCAATCAGTCACCTAATTATTCTATTGCGCATCTTGAAGAAGCGAAACACCATATGATGAGTCATCAAATTAAAAATCCTGCCATTATTATTGACGTCAGCCATGATAATTGCATAGTGAATGGAAAAAAGAATCATCGTCTGCAGCCTAAGATTATTGACGACATTTTAGATGATTTGAAAGATCGCGATGATTTAAAGCAGTTAGTGAAAGGCTTCATGATCGAAGGGTTTTTGAAGGAGGGAAATCAGAAAGTCGATATGGATCATCCAAACCATATTGATTTAAATGGGTTGTCCATTACGGATCCTTGCTTAGGGTGGGAGCAAACGGAGGAAATGCTTTTGAATTTGGCTAATAGGATAGTGTTATGAAAAAAATAACTGTCCGGATTCCGGAAAACAAATCGCTTAGCTATCCCATTTTGATGGGGTCTAATTTAATTAAAAATATAGCTACTTATGCGACCAAAAATTCCAATCATAGTTCAATTGTTATCATTACGGATAAAACGGTCAAAAAAACATATGGTAATTCTATTTTGAATTCGTTGAAGCTGATTGGCATTAAATCATTTTTATTTGCTTTTCCCGCCGGAGAACAATCAAAAAATGCTGAAACAAAGCAACTCTTAGAAGAAAAAATGCTTCAAGCCGGTTGCGATAGAAATACGTTACTGATTGCACTGGGTGGAGGTGTTGTTGGCGATTTAGTGGGCTTTATTGCTGCAACCTATATGCGTGGAATTTCTTATATCCAAATTCCAACAACATTATTAGCCATGGTTGACAGTAGCGTAGGCGGTAAAACAGCAATAAATACACCATATGGTAAAAACTTAATTGGTGTTTTTTGGCAACCTAAAGCTGTTATTGCTGACGTAACGTTTTTAAAAACCTTACCCAATAAACATGTCGTTAATGGTTTAGTCGAATCCATTAAAATGTTTTTGACCAGTGATTTAACGAGTTTTAAATATTTAAAAAAACATTTAGATAAATTGATGGATACCAATGAAATCATTTTAAAAAATGTGATTCATCGATCCATTCACATTAAATCAAATATTGTGAATCAAGATGAAAAAGAGATATCAGGTCAGCGACTGGTTTTGAATTTCGGTCATACTATAGGTCATGCTTTAGAAAGACTGACGCATTATAAAATGCTACATGGCTTTGCGGTCGCATATGGATTGTTAGTGGAAGCTAAAATCTCCGAGCTGATTGGAATATTAGATCACACAAGTTATTTGGCTATTAAATCGATTCTAAATCAATTACATTTTTTTGGCAGTGCTCTAAAGCAATTTGACATTCATCAACTCATTAAAGCGACTCAATTAGACAAAAAAGCGAAATCAAAACAGGTCCATTACATCATTTTGAAATCGCTTGGAGAAGTTTATGTTTACAATGATCAGTTTTCTCATCCTGTTTCAGATCAGATTGTTAAAAAAGCTTTTTTAGAAATCATAGAGGAATAAATTATGGCGGGTAATAGTTTCGGTCAATTATTCAAGATAACCACGTGTGGCGAATCCCATGGGGGAGCGCTTGCTGTTATTATCGATGGCTGTCCTTCGGGTTTAGAAATCTCGGAAGCTGATATCCAAAAAGAACTTGACCGAAGAAAACCAGGGCAAAGCTCCATTACAACACCTCGAAAAGAAGAAGATATTATCCATATTCTTTCTGGGGTTTTTGAAGGAAAAACAACAGGCACGCCTATATTGTTACTTGCTTATAACGCTGATATGCGCCCTGAAGATTATGATGAAATAAAAAAATTATATCGTCCCTCCCATGCGGATTTTACTTATCTAATGAAATACGGCATGCGTGATTTTCGTGGCAGTGGTAGGGCGAGCGCACGAGAAACCCTTGCGCGGGTGGCAGCGGGCGCGATTGCAAAAAAATATTTAAAGCAGCATCTTAATATTGATATTCTTAGCTATGTAGAACAAGTAGGGAATATCAGTACCAAAATAGACTACCATTCAGTGGAAGTTGAAGACATAGAAGCAAATATCATTCGTTGTCCTGATCCTGCTATCGCTAGCCAAATGATTCAGCTCATTGATGCTGTCAAAGCGGAAGGCGATTCTATAGGCGGTGTGATAAAAGGTGTGATTCGTCATGTTCCCTCGGGTTTAGGCGAACCTGTGTTCGACAAATTATCTGCTGATTTAGGCAAAGCTATGTTAAGTATTAATGCCGTTAAAGGATTTGAAATTGGGACAGGATTTTCCTGTGTTGAGATGCGAGGCAGTCAACATAATGATCCATTCATTATCGAGGATGGAAAAGTAAAAATGAAAACCAATTATGCGGGCGGAACGTTGGGTGGGATATCAACAGGTGAAGATATTTATTTTAGAATTGCATTGAAACCTGTTTCAACGATTAACAAGCAACAACAAACAGTCAATCTTGACAATCAAATGATTTCATTTGCAGCAGAGGGTAGACATGATCCATGTGTTTTACCCAGAGCGGTTCCTATTGTGGATGCGATGTCTGCGCTTGTTATTATGGATCATTATTTAAGACAAAAAGCGCAAAATGGCTAGGTGATATCATGAGAGATGACATTAAATTAGGCGTATCGGGTGATGCAGGTTCATTTTCTGAAGAAGCTGCTCTTCAGTATGCGCAACGAATCGGTATTTCACCTCAATTACATTATTTGATCGATATGGAGGGTGTGCTAGCGGCAATTGAAACAGATAAAGTTGATATTGGAATTTTTCCTGTTGTTAACTTGAATGGCGGATTGGTTAATATGGCTTTCAAAGCAATGGGAAATCATTTATTCACGCCTATTGATGAAATTTGGCTTGAAATTCATCAAAATCTACTTGCGCTTCCCGGCGTTACGATAAATCAAATCCAATCAATTGCTTCTCATCCCCAAGCATTTGCACAATGTCGGAATTTTTTGGAAGAGGAAATGGATCATGCAGAAATAATTCATTGGCAAGATACTGCAAAAGCTGCGAAGGATTTATCAGAAGGTTTATTAACGCCAACAACAGCTGTCATTGCACCTGAATGTTCAGCTCCTATTTATGGATTAAAAGTGCTAAAAACAAACATACAAGATAGAAATCCAAATTTAACTGCATTTATTTTGGTAAAGAAGCATAGAAAAACAGAAGTCTTTAATGAAATTAAACCAGGAGAACTCTGGCGATGATATCAATCAAAAAACTCAGAGAAAACATCGAAAAAATCGATACTGAAATTATTAAAAAACTTGCAAAGCGTGAAAAAATCGTCAAACAGCTTGGGTGTTTAAAAGCTTGCGAAGGAAAACGTATCGTTGATTTAAACAGAGAAAAAAAACTAATGCGTATTTATGAAAGTTTAAGTACAACATATCAATTATCATTTCCATACATAAGGCGATTATTCAAAATTATTATCAACGAATCAAGAAAGTTACAAAAATCATAACAGCACATAGTTCACATGTTTTGACAATAGGAGTCATTATTAAGATATCACTTGCTGTTTAATAGTAGGTGTTGAGTTATATACCATTTTAAGGTAACTGTTAATCTGCGAGAGCGAATTTAAAATACTTGCATTATAAACTGCGCCATAGGTATTGGTTCCAGAAACCGTAAGACTGCTTTCTGATGCTATCACACCATTGACGATTGACGTTCCACTTGTAGAAATCATACCTGTCGCATACAAAAATCCATAAATAGTGAGAGCGCCACTTGTGATGACATTTCCACTGACAATTAAAACGACTGGGCTTGTTGCTGTGCCGATTGTTGTTGTACCAGAAAGTACAAGATCACTATTCATCCAAATGGTTTTTCCACTTGCCCCATTAATATTTGAACTAGTATAAGATTGATCAGCCGCAGCTTTGACAACCGATTTGGATTGTGTGAAAAATTGGCCAAATAAATTAGCGCTCGTGATGTAAGAGTCATTTTGTATCACATCCGCCTTTAAACTGGTGCTTGTTGAGCTAACTACATAACCCGAATTACTATTTATCATGGTTGTTGCAGTCCCAGAAATTGTTATTGTGCTACCGGAAATCATTGTAGATCCAGGAAAATTAGCACTTTGAGCAGTAACAGTGGGATTAAGAATTGCGTTAGTTCCACTTAAAGTAATGGCTCCCGCAGCAACCACTGTAGGAAACGAAAAACTATTGCTCCCTGTTTGCACTGGAAAAGTATTTCCAGAAAGTATTGTCTGTAAGGTTACTTGTGCAGAAGAGGCATTAAGATTAGGAACACCGCCTTTGGAAGTAAGAATACACAGATTTTCTATTACATTAGCGCTGCTGGAATGCGTTGTAGCAGATGTTCCTAAAATACCTCTGGTAGCATTGATCAGATTATTTCCACTGATACTTGCATAATTAATTAATTCATTATCAATGAGGATGGTGCCGTTATTTGTAAAACCCGTAGTATTTGTTAATGGAATAGTGGTTGCGGTTGCACTGATAGCGCTACTTAGTGTTGTTGAGGTGCTATTGGTAGCGCCCGTAACAGTAAAAAGCCCTTGAGCTCCAGTAAATGTTGCATTAGTAAAGTTAGTGCCACCATTAATTGAAGTGCAACTACTGTTATTCATAAGAATAGAATGTTGCGCACTCTCTAAGCCTGATTCAGCTAAATAAAGTGCTTTAGTTGATTGTAGGATATTAGTGGTGGCATTGGTGCTATCAGTAAATAAATAAGAAATTGCAACGGCAAGAAATCCAACGACTAAAATCATTAAAACAGCTACAGGTAATAAAAAACCTTGTTGTTTATATGACTTGTTAAATCGATTCATGTTAAATTCCTAGGGTAAATAGATGTAATTAAATTAAAATTCGTATTGTTCAATTGCACATTCAGTTTAACTGTAATATATCGAATATCAGTAGTAGTTGATGTGCTAGCGCCATTTTTATCAAAATAACTGAAAGTTAAAGTTTGTATCCCATCAGCGAGAATTTGCGCGTTACGCATCAGAGTCGTACCGCTTAGCTGATAGGTAATGCTATTACCATTTATATCTGTGAAAACGATTTGATTTGCACTGGCTGTTGTGATGTCTGCTGTTGAACGAATATTACGTAAATCAATTGCCATTCTTGCTAGGGCAATTCGTCCTTGTGAATCAGCATCTGTCGTATTTTGTACTGTTAGATAACTATTTAATCCAGCTGTTAAAATTCTACCTGCTACGACAGCAAGAATACTTAACAAAATAATTACCATAATTAATTCAATGAAAGAAAAACCTTGTTCTTGTTTCATTTTTAATAATTTCCAATCAACGTTGTTAAAGTTGCATCGCCTAGACCAGAAACAGTAACGGTAATTGTTTTATAATTTGAATCACCTGCTATAGTCGTACAACTAATATTGGTACTGATATTATAGCCTGTAGGTACTGAACAAAATGATGGGGTCGTTGTGTTAGGACACGCTAAATTATTAAATCCATTTATGCGCCGTTGCCCGAGAAGCCATTCCATACATTCTTGAGCAGTTTGTGTTGCTATTACTTTTGTATGTGTTGTTGGCGTTTTTAATGATGATATTGAAATAGATAGTAGAACTGCGCTCACGAGCAGGCTTGTGATAATGATAAAGATGACTAACTCAATCAAAGTATATCCTTGTGCCTTTTTCATTGAACAATTGTTCTCCCTGTTTGTGGACTGATAGATACATTTTTTGTATTGCCGGAACCAACCAATGGTATTGTAGCTGTTGCAGAAAGTTGCGTACCTGGATTGCCGGTATCAGTATAAGGTATCCCATTACCATCAAAAGCAATCAAGTTATTAGGGAGATTAGTCAGGGTCCCAAAAGTAATACCGGAATTGAGAGTCATTGTCGAATTTCCCATCGCTAACTTGATTGCTGTGCCAGAGTTATTTAGAATTTGATAAGTATTGGAAGAGGCAATAACAAGGCGATAGCGTTGCCCATTCGTCATAGATAAAGATTGTGTGTAACGAATGTCGTTCGCGAGTTGCTCTGCTTGCGCTCCCAGATTGATAACCAAACCCGGCCATTTAATGAAAACACTGATGCTAAGAAGCCCAATGATAACTATAATGAGAACAAGCTCTATAATACTAAAGCCAGAATTTTTATAAACCTCCATTTTCATCTAGAAAATCTCATCCATTTGTAAGACAATAATTTTCAGTCTTGAATAGGATATCAGGCGGTGATAAACAAAGCGAATAGTTATCTCAATGGACTAAAAAAATGGATCTCCCCAACATTTAAGCATGACAATTTCTCTACTCAAGGCTTATGTTGTCTGAGTATTAAACCGGAGGAGGTTGATATTGCTTGGATTTATGAAAATGCTGGAAAACTGGAATTGAATTTATGTGAATCTTTTTCATATAAAACCCCTGAATTTTTTCAATACAAATTAACTCAATTTGTAAAAAAACATCAACTTTCTGGTGTCAATTGTTCATGGATGCTCAATCCTGATGATTACCAACTTTTATTAACAGATGCTTTACCTGTTACTCAAGAGGAATTTCAAGCTGCAATTCGATGGAAAATTAAAGAGTTTCTTTCTTTTCCAATTGAAGAAGCGGTAATTGATAGTTTTCAAATTCCACAACAAAAAAATCTGAATTCCCAGAAAATAATTATGGTTGTTGTGGCGCGTCTACGTTATTTACATTCCTTTGTTGAGTCAATTCTTGCCAGCGGTTTGAAATTAAATATCATTGATATACCAGAATTAGCGCTTAGAAATATATGTGCTTTATTTGAAAACGAGGAAAATACAGCAACTCTAGTATATTTGAAGGAAAAGACCACTGAATTAATTATTAGTTATGAAAATCATTTATATTTTTCACGCCGCTTGGTATTTGGGTTAGACTTAATAAAACCAACTCTATCTACTAAAGACATCATTGCAAATCTTGATAAATTTTCCTTAGAGATACAGCGTTCATTTGATTATTACCAGAGTCAATGGCGGAATCCGGCACCAACGCGAGTCCTGCTGTTTAGTTTGCAACCTATATCTCAAAATATGGTTGATTATTTATCGCAACGATTAGCTTTGCCGATTCAGATATTGAATATTACGGAAGACCTTGTTTGTAAAATCAAATTAACTTTAGATCAACAAGGAAAATATTTACCAATCATTGGTGGCGCATTAAGGGATGTAATCAAATTGCATGAAACAACAGATTAATCTTTATCAGCATTTACCAATACAATCAAAATATCGTTTATCGCTAAAAATGATATTGATAGCATATGGTGTTTTCTTGTCTTTATTGTTTGGTGACTATTCCTTTTCTGTTTGGCATAAACATAAACAAATTTTGGAACTTGCTGATTTAAATGCACAGTTGAATCAAGAAAGAATACGTTTTGCTGATATTAACGCACAATATCCACTCGTCAATTCCAAGGATTTAGACAACTCTATTAAAAAACTCAATGAGCAATTAATATTTAGAATTAAATTATATGCTATGTTATCACGCAACATGGGATTTTCTGGTTATTTAATAAAAATGGGTAATGCAATTTTGCCTCGGGTATGGCTAACAGAAATCTTCATTTCCGAAATTGACCAAAATATTAATATTAAAGGTAATGCATTACATGCAACTGAGATTCAAAATTTTTTAGAGAATGTGGAAAATGA
>Ga0207076_1045_pt1 | contig 31703 bp, 26 predicted proteins | sample Alteio_BWMinHeat_62_FD_153568 | JGI IMG/M metagenome (GOLD analysis project Ga0207076, IMG submission 153568) | Enriched cells from forest soil in Barre Woods Harvard Forest LTER site, Petersham, Massachusetts, United States -... | ecosystem: Environmental > Terrestrial > Soil > Temperate forest >... | reverse complement strand
GCTTTAAAAGCTACTTCATTTTATCATTTTTCAATCGCTAAACACGTTTTATTTAATTATAATAATTCAAATACCCCCGCCGCACCCTGGCCTGTGCCCACGCACATGGTCACCATGCCGTATTTTTTATCACGTCGTTTCAGCTCGTTAAAAAGCTGAACAGAAAGCTTTGCCCCTGTACAACCAAGCGGGTGGCCCAAAGAGATAGCCCCGCCGTTTACATTGATAACCTCCGGATTGAGTTCCAACCCTTTTATTACAGCAAGCGACTGCGAAGCAAAGGCCTCGTTCAGTTCAATCAAATCGATATCCTGCTGTTTTAAACCCGCAGCTTTCAATACTTTTGGAATTGCTACCAACGGGCCGATGCCCATGATGCGCGGTGGAACGCCTGCAACGGCATAGTTAACCAGCCGTGCGATGGGTGTCAGGTTGTTTTGTTTTAAAAACTTTTCGCTAACCACCATTACAAATGCGGCGCCGTCACTCGTTTGGGATGAATTACCGGCAGTTACCACACCTTTGGCGTTAAAAACAGGTTTCAGTTTCGCTAAGGCATCTAACGAAGTATCGGCCCGCGGTCCTTCATCGGTATCAACCTTAAATTCTCTTTTTTTCTTTTTACCAGCCTCGTCAATATAAATTTCGGTGATGTTCATCGGCACAATTTCGTCCTTAAACTTACCTTCCTTTATAGCGCTGATGGCTTTTTGGTGCGAATTGAATGCAAACTGATCCTGTTCTTCTCTGCTGATATTGTACTCTTTTGCCACTGCCTCTGCGGTAAGGCCCATGCCCCAGTAATAATCAGGATGTGCCAGGGCAACATCGGCGTTGGGGACGATCCGCCAGCCGCCCATAGGCAATAGGCTCATGCTTTCCACACCGCCGGCAATAATACAATCGGCTATGCCGCTATGAATTTTTGCGGATGCGATCGCGATAGTTTCTAAACCAGAGGCGCAATACCGGTTCACGGTCATCCCCGGAACTTTATCAGTATCCAGGGCCATTAAGGAGATGAGGCGGCCCACGTTTAAGCCCTGTTCTGCTTCGGGTGTTGCGTTGCCAACGATCACATCCTCTATTTGCTCCTTATCCACATTTGGCACCGTGGATAAAAGGTGTTTTATAACGTCAACAGCAAGCGTATCCGGCCGGGTAAACCTAAAACCACCCCGGCTGGCTTTACCGATAGCACTGCGACTGGCTGCAACAATATATGCGTTCATTTATCTTGAATTTTTCAGTTAAAATTAGTTCCTAAGTATTTTTCCGCCGGTCAGGATAGACTGAATGCGTTCCAGCGTTTTCTTTTCGGTACAAAGAGAAAGAAAAGCTTCTCTTTCCAGGTCGAGCAGGTAGCTTTCGCTAACCTGCGATGGTTGAGACAAATCGCCACCTGAAAGCACGTAGCCCAGCTTTTGTGAAATCTTTACATCATGTTCGCTGATATAATTGCCACTGTACATGGTGTTTGCGCCAACATACGCCAGCCCGAGGGCCTGCTTACCCAAAACCTTGATGTCGGTGCGCTGAACCGGCTGCGTATAGCCGTCTTCGGCCATTTGCAGGCAATGCCGTTTTGCTTCGGCAAGCAGCCTGTTTTGAGACACCACTACTACATCACGTCCTTTTTTCAGGTAACCAAATTCAAAGGCCTCGTAAGCTGAAGTAGACACTTTGGCCTGCCCGATGGTTAAAAATCGCTCCCTGAAATTATTTACTTCTATGTCGCCATCCTGTAGTTCGTCCGACAGGCGAAGGGCAAACTCTTTTGTTCCACCGCCGCCCGGGATCAACCCTACACCAAATTCAACCAAACCCATATACAGTTCAGCATGAGCGACCACTTTATCGGCATGAAGGCACATTTCGCAGCCTCCGCCTAAAGCCATCTGGTGCGGTGCAGCTACTACCGGGATAGACGAATAGCGGATGCGCATCATCGTATTCTGAAATGCTTTGATAACGGCGTTCAGTTCATCAAATTCCTGTTCCACCGCCATCATAAATATCATGCCTACATTGGCGCCTGCACTAAAGTTGGCGCCCTCATTAGAGATCACCAGGCCTTTATAGCCTGCTTCGGCAAGTGTAATGGCTTTGTTGATGCCTTCAACCACTTCGCCGCCTATCGTATTCATTTTGGTATGGAACTCCAGGTTCAGGATGCCATCGCCAATATCGGTAATGGTGCTGCCGCTGTTTTTCCATACTGTATTTGTGGCAGTGATGTTTTTTAATAAAATAAAATCCTCTGTACCAGGAATTACTTTATACGATTTGGAAGGGATGTCGTAATACATCCGTTTACCATCTTCGATCACATAAAAGCTTTTGGCGCCCGATTCCAGCATCTCGTAAACCCACGCTGCAGGTTTATTACCGGCGGCTTCCATTTGTTTCACCGTATCTTCCACACCCAGTGCATCCCATTTTTCAAATGGGCCCATTTCCCAGCCGAAACCGGCATTCATGGCAGCGTCTATCTTGTAAAGCTCATCGGCGATTTCGGGAATGCGTTTGCTCGAGTAGGCAAAAAGCTGATAAAACGTAGCGCGGTAAAAATCACCGGCCTTATCTTTAGCAGCAAACAATATTTTCAGGCGATCCTCTAATTTTTCAACTGTTTTAGTCGTTTCTAAAGCAGCGAATTTTACTTTTTGAGATGGCTTGTAATCGAGTGATTTCAGGTCGAGTGCATAAAACTGGTTTACGCCGTCAACCTTTTCTTTCTTATAAAAACCCTGACCGGTTTTGCTGCCCAGCCAGTTGTTTTTGAGCATGCCATTCACAAAATCAGGGATCTCAAAAAGCTCATTGGCTTCATCATCCGGGGCATTTTTAAATAAGCCATTAGCTACGTGTACCATGGTATCCAAACCAACAACATCATTGGTGCGGAAGGTAGCCGATTTGGGGTGACCGATAACCGGCCCGGTAAGTTTATCCACTTCTTCTACCGTTAAGCCCATTTTATCTACATAATGCAGCAGGCTCATGATACTGAAAACACCTATGCGGTTACCGATAAACGCGGGGGTATCTTTAGCCAGTACGGTGGTTTTACCGAGGAATTTCTCCCCAAATTCCAATAAAAAGTTCACTACATCTGGCGAAGTTTCTTTTGTAGGGATAATCTCCAGCAGCTTTAAATAGCGCGGCGGGTTAAAAAAGTGGCTCCCGCAAAAGTTTTTCCTGAAATCATCACTGCGGCCCTCAGCCATTAAATGGATAGGAATGCCGGAAGTGTTGGAAGTGATCAGCGTTCCCGGTTTCCTGAATTTTTCGACGGATTCGAATACAACCTGTTTAATATCCAGCCGTTCAACCACCACCTCAATTACCCAATCGCATTCGGCAATTTTGGGCATATCATCCTCAAAATTTCCGGTAGTTATTCTTTTGGCAAATGATTTCAGATAGATAGGCGAGGGGTTTGATTTTAAGGCAAACTCCAGGGCATCGTTCACGATTTTATTCCGGGCTTTTTTATCACCGGCAGGGGCGTCCTTTGGCACGATGTCTAATAACAATACCTGCACACCAATATTTGCAAAGTGGCAGGCGATGCGGCTGCCCATCACGCCCGAACCTAATACTGCTACTTTTTTTATTACTCGTTGAGCACTCATTATATTATGCTTGTTTGTTTTACACTGATTTATTCAACCCGCGACCAGGTGGTTGTTCGCCCAAAAAGAGAAATACCGATATACCCCCGGATGGCAAGCGTTTTACCTTTATAGGTGATATTGCATGAATAGGTTTTTCCGTTAAGCGGATCGTAAATTTTTCCGTCTGTATATTTTATGTCGCCGTCTTTTACAAAATCAGTTAAAACCTGCAAGCCGAGCCGGGGCCTGCTGCGCAATTTGGGATCTTCATTTAAACGATCCACCTTTGGTTTGCCATTCTCTAAGGGCTCCTTTAACCATATCACCTTGCCATAAAATTTACCATTGCTTCCTTTTGTGATCAACACTTTGGCGCTTTTGATATCATTATACCACTGGCCTTCAATCTGGTCGGTTTGGGCTTTAGCCACAGTTACGCAGCATACTGTCAGCAAAAAAATCACTAACAGAAAATGTTTTTTGTTGAATAAGGACATTATTTAAGTGTTTAATAAAAATTAAAAAAAGCTATCCGGCCAAGTCCGTAAATCCACTTATATCAAAAATCAGCCAACGTTCATTTCATATCGCAGTACAATTAAAACGAGGCTATAGTTTGTTTATTAAAGGATTTAGTAAAACTGGTAGAATAAAATAATTTAGTATTGGCTTATGTTAACAAATATCCATTTTAACAACGAAAAACAAAGGGCTATATGACGGAAACATTTGTCAAAATTTCGGAAATTAATTCCCGCCGAGTTGCTTCACCAGGCTGACGTATTGTTCCATAGCATTTTCAGACGACATCCCTTGTAATTTTAACCATGCGTCGTATTTGGCTTTAGCTACAAAATCAAACATGCCCGGGGGATTATCTGTATTGATATCGCCTTCGCTTGCCTGCTTAAACAAACTATAGAGTTGTAATAAAGTTTCATTATCTGGCCGGGCGGGCAAAGTTTTACTTGCTGCAACAGCGTTGTCAAAAGCTTCTTTTAGTTCCATTGGTAAAATGTTCATCTTTAAGATTTAACGGGCTTATTGGGTTCTTCCATATAATCGTGGCTTCTGGGCGCATGCATAAACATGTCGCTCAGTTCGGGCGGCAGCGGGGCGAGCTTGCGTTTTTGCATATCAATCCATGCACCATCGGCAACAATAACGGCGGCTTTTACCCCATCCCCGCGATAAAGATCGTGCCGGATAGACCACCTGGAGCCATCAGGACGGGCTTTTATAATTTCACAAGTCACTTTAACGTGGTCATTTATCCCGATTTCGCGAAGGTAAATCAACTCCTCCCTGAACAGTACGGGCCCCACATTATAGCCATAAAGTACAGATGCTTTTAAACCCAGGTGCTCCAGCATGGTTAACCGGGCCTGTGCAGCAAAATCAGCATAAGCGGAGTGCCGCATGTGCTGGTTAGCGTCTATCTGCGCCCATAACACTTGTCCTTCATAAAAAACAGTCATCGGTTTATTTATGTAGTTTGAATTTTTTAACTGCTTCTGTCAATCTTGGCAACACTTCCATGGCATCACCAATAACACCATAGTTTGCCGCTTTAAAAAATGGCGCTTCCGGATCGTAGTTAATCACCACAATTGTTTTTGAGCCGTTAACCCCCGCCAGGTGTTGAATAGCGCCCGAAATGCCGACAGCGATATACAGATCGGGGCGGATAGTGCCACCTGTTTGGCCCACATGTTCGTGATGAGGCCGCCAGTCGGAATCGGATACGGGCCGCGAACAAGCGGTAGCGGCCCCCAGCTCTTTAGCCAGGTTTTCTATCAGGTACCAGTTTTCCGGCCCCTTCATTCCCCGTCCCCCGGAAACTACCAGGGCTGCATCCGAAAGCGAAATTTCGCCGGTAGCTTTACTAACTTCTTTAATTTTTATACCGAAATCCTTATCACCGAAGTTCACCGCCAGCTTTTCAATGGTGGCTTTACCTTCTGTTTTGGCCAGCGGAAAAGTATTTGGCATCAGCATGATTACTTTTGTATCGCTTGTGACATTTACGTAAGCGAACGCCTTACCGGAATAAACCGCTTTTTTGATCACAAAGCCTTTGTCCAGGTCAGGGTAGGTGAGCGCACCGGCTACAAGACCCGCTTTTAATTTCGCGGCTACTCTTGGCGCAACGGCCCTTCCGTTGATGTCATTTAACGCGATAATTATTTTTGCGCCCTCTTTTTCAATGGCGGTTAAAAGGGCGGTTGTATAAGCACGGGGATGCAGTTCATTCAGTCGGTTATCTTCAATGTGCAGTACTTTTTGCGCACCGTATTCCCCAAGTTTTTCAATTTCAGCGTCAGCTATAGTGCCCAGGATTACCGCAGTTACCGTGGCGCCTGTTTTTTGGGCTATGCCCGAGGCATATTGAACGGCTTCAAAATTTTTCTTTTTGATGATCCCGCCATCATGTTCAACAAAAACAATTACAGACATTTTATTTCTTTATTAAATACTTATCAATGATGTTTAAGGATCATATCACTTTAGCTTCGCTATGCAATAGTTCTACCAGTTGATCCATATCTGCAGGGTCGACTAATTTTACACCGGCCTTGGCAGGTGGCATTTCGTACGATAAAATAGCAGTAACCGGTTCGAGAGCTGCTGGTGTTACCACGTTCAGCGGCCGTGTGCGCGCTGCCATAATGCCCCGCATATTGGGGATCCGGGCCTCCGCAACCCCTTTTTGGCAGGAGATCACCAAAGGAAAGTTACAGCTATCGGTTTCTTCGCCGCCTTCAATCTCTCTTTTTACAATAGCCGTATTTCCCTCAGTTTTAATTTCAGTGGCAAAACCGATGTAGTCCATATCCAGCAATTCAGCAATCATGGAGCCGACAGTACCATTGTTATAGTCTATAGATTCCTTGCCGCAAAGGATCAGGTCGTAATGCTCGTTTTTGGCGTAGTCGGCAATATAGGCCGCTGTTAAATAAGGGTCGTTGCTGTCAGCATCTATCCTGATGGCCTTATCGCCGCCCAGGGCCAGTGCTTTACGGATAACCGGCTCGGTATTGGCTTTTCCAACGGTTACCAGGTCGATTTCGCTGGCTACTCCTGTTTCCTTTAATTCGATGGCCCGGATAAGCCCGTACCATTCGTCATACGGATTAATAATATAGGTAACCCCCGCGCTTTCAACTACGGTATTATTGTCTTTTAAAACAACCTTGGTGCTGGTGTCCGGCACCTGGCTGATACAAACTAATATCTTCATTTAGGTAGTTTCCTCTTGGTTAAAAACAGTATTTATTTTCGGCAATCAGTTTCGCGGCAATATTCCGGCGTGCCTGGGTTGTATTAATATCGTCAGTTTTGGTATAGCGTTTCAGGCCCATTATCATCATCCGTTTTTCATCGCCTTCGGCAAAGGAGTTCAACGCTTCCTTACCTGACCTGGCAATTTTTTCGGCAGCATCATTGATGTAAACCCGCATCATATCCAGTTGTTCTTTACAGCTTTCCTCACCGCGAAGTCCAACCAGTTTTTCAACCCGTAACTGCAGCGATTCGCTCACATAAAGCTCAATAAGCATATCGGCAAGGTTCATCAAAACTTCCTGTTCTTTGGCCAGTTGGGTCATCAGTTTTTGAACTGCCGCGCCTGCCACCATCAATACGGCTTTTTTGAAATTGGCGATGTGTTTTTTCTCTTTTGTAAAGAGATCTTCTTCGCCGCCGGCGCTGAAATCGGGAATGCTCATCAGCTCGCCAGCCACTTTTTGGGCCGGACCCATCAGGTCGAGTTCGCCTTTCATCGCGCGTTTCAACATCATATCCACGGTTAACATGCGGTTGATCTCGTTTGTGCCTTCAAAAATGCGGTTGATCCTCGAGTCGCGGTAAGCCCTTTCCATTGGCGCTTCGGCGCTATAGCCCATGCCGCCGTAGATCTGTACCCCTTCGTCTACTACATAATCCAGTACTTCGGATGAATGTACTTTAATGATGGCTGCTTCAATTGCGAACTGTTCGGTGCCTTTAAGCTTAGCTTTTATTTCGTCGAGCCCTGATTCCACCAGTAATTCAGTTGCTTCTTCCATATTCTGGCTGGCGCGATAAACTGCGGATTCCGCAGCATAAGTTAGCATCGCCTGCTGGGCAAGTTTATGCCTGATAGCGCCATATTTTGAAATTGCCCTGCCAAATTGTTCACGTTCATTGGCATATTTTACAGCAAGGGTAATTACATCCTTGCTGGCGCCAACCGTACCGCCGCCCAGTTTCATGCGGCCAATATTCAGGATGTTGACGGCGATTTTAAATCCGTTCTGACGCTCAGATAACAAGTTTTCTACCGGGACTTTGCAGTCGTTAAAAAACACCTGGCGGGTGGAGCTGCCTTTTATACCCATTTTATGCTCTTCGGTATTGAGGCTAATTCCTTCAAAGTCTTTCTCAACGATGAAGGCGCTCAGGTTTTCATCATTGTCGATTTTTGCAAACACTGTAAATACATCAGCAAAACCAGCATTGGTGATCCACATTTTTTGACCGGTGATGAGGTAGTGTTTGCCATCTTCGGTAAGCTTCGCCCTTGCTTTGCCCGAATTGGCATCGGAGCCGGAACTTGGTTCAGTTAGGCAATAAGCACCTTTCCATTCGCCGCTGGCCAATTTGGGGATATATTTTTGTTTTTGTGCGTCGTTACCATAATATAATATAGGCAACGTTCCGATGCCGGAATGCGCCGAAAAGGCCACTGAAAAAGAGTGACCGGCACCCAGTTTTTCGGTTACCAGCATCGAGGTTTTGAAATCTTTGCCGAAACCGCCATATTCTTCGGGAACGGAGATTCCCAATAAGCCCAAAGCACCAGCTTCATCCATTAAATGCGACATTAAACCTTCTTCCTGCGCGTCAATCCTGTTTAAATTAGGCGTTACGTGTTGCGCAAGAAAGTTGCTGCAGGTTTCAGCGATCATCAATTGCTCTTCATTCCATTCTTCGGGAATAAAAATGCTTTCGGCAGCGGTTTCCCTGATTAAAAACTCACCGCCCTTAATGGCTTTAACATTTTCAACATCGTTCATGGTTATATCTTTTAAATTTTAAGTGTCAAATTAAAACCGTTGTTACATTGCCCAACCGTGGTTACTAAAAAATAAATAGCATCAATCCAAAAATTGTTTGCCATTTATTAAATCAGGACCAGCGCTGTGACGGCGTTTTTTAAGTTTTTATAATTATGGTAAAATTAGAAGCAGAGCTAAACCAATGAAAGGGCAGCAATACGGAGATATTAGTCAAAAAGTCGGAAGAAAGAAAAGTTGCCTGTAAATGTGTAAATCTATATAAGGACATTATGGCTTCTGTAAAAATGGAAATCACTGATTACCAATAAATTGCATCTATATTGAGAAAAAAGCTAATTTGATATGGGTTGATTATCAGCCACTTAGCCAAGTATGATAATTTGTTAAAAGATGGAACATGTTGATAATGAGCGTGTTTAATAGCGTTCCACATGTTCCGGTGCGCGGAAAAATGGAACGCTGGAACGCTGGCATCAAGTACTAATAAAAACTGAGCATATTAATAAGACGAGACCAAACGGTAGTCGGACGGGGACATACCGGCATGTTTCTTAAAATATTTGCCGAAAGATGATTGATCCGGGAAGTGTATATTCTCGGCTACGCGCGCGATGCTTATATTGTGGTTCCTTAATAACACCTTCGCTTCCAGCACTACGGCATCATCGATCCATTCGCCGGCAGTTCGCCCGGTTACTTCTTTAATGGTTTCTGTTAAGTGTTTTGGCGATACAAAAAGCGCATCAGCATAATACTGCACGTTACGGTGCTCTTTATAGTGATGGAATACCAATTCCTGGAATAAAACATTCAGCTCCTGTTTGCGGGTTTGCTTGCCTTTTATAATAAGGTGTTGCTTTTCGTAAATAAAAGCCACCTCGTACAAAAGCATAGTAAGGATATTTCTTGAGATCTCGATACGGTAGGGGTGGTTCTCGCGCTCTAAAATTTGTTTGATCTGTAAATAAATGTCGAGCAAAACGGCAGCGTCTGCATGTTCGGGGTAAATAACCGGTATTGAAGCACTTTTAAAATAGCTGAACGATTCCAAAAAATGGCTGTTAACGTTGTTCTCAGTTAAAAACGCTTTTGAAAAAACAATAAACCTGCAAAGGAAATCTTCGCTGCTATTGTAGATCCTTAAAACGTGAAACGGTGTGGCTAAAAGCATGGCATCGGGCCTGGCTTCATAATTCTGCAGGTTTACTTCAACTTCGGCATGTCCGCGTGTACAAATGCCGATGATATAACCGTCTGACCGGTATGGAAATTCACTTAAACTTAATAGCTGTTTTTCGTCAGTGATAAAAAAATCAGGCCCGGCTAATTTATCTGCATACAGGTCCGCAAATTTCGATAAGCTTAAACGGGCGACTTTTTTACTCATTTATGGTAGATAGATAATAGTTTGATTTTTTAATTAAATAAGATTACTCCTTTTAAAAATAACGCTTTTTACCCTGACAAGGCCTAAATCTATATTCTCCGACTTTTTGACTAATATCTCCGCATTATAGCCCTTTTTTTCTTTTAAATCCAAACTAATTTTATTTTTTGCAGTTGTGGGTATTGGAACCTGCAATTTGCACATTATAAACCATTCAATTATTTAATTTTTATGAAGAAATATCTACTATTGGTGCTTGCACTAATGCCTGTTTTGGTGTTTGCTCAAGGTTTCCAGGTGAACCTGGAAGGTGAGAGGCAAATTGGTATGGGCCATACCGGCACCGGAACCTTACAGGATGGCGCCTCGGTGTTTTTTAACCCGGGTGCGGTGGCCATGTTGCCTGAAAACTACGTGCAGGCAGGGATTAGCCCGCTGCTTTTTATGTCGGAGTTTAACCCGAGCAATTCAAACGCCACCTTCCGCACAGCAAATAAAATTGCTACCCCTTTTTCTTTTTATGGCGTTTGGGGGCCAAAAAATTCCTTCTGGAAATTTGGTTTAGGCATTTACACCCCCTTTGGCGGTTTAACCGACTGGGGTGATACCTGGCAGGGAAAATACGCTTTGGAGAGCCTCGACCTGAAAACCATTTTCTTCCAGCCAACATTGAGTGTTAAGCTGACAGATTACCTGAGTATTGGCGCTGGTTTTGTTTATAATCACGCCGATATCGACCTTACCCAGGCCATTCCTATCTCAAACTCGGCGGGAGCGGACGGACAAGGCCATTTAAGCGGTACAGGCAAAGGATATGGCTGGAATGCAGGTATATTCTTTAAGACGCTATCGGGCGTAACGATAGGTCTGTCACACCGCAGTGGCGTTTCCACAACGTTTAACGGGAATGCCATGTTTTCGGTAGCGCCCTCTGTGCAAGCCAACTTCCCATCGCCAAATACTTTTACTTCGAAAGTGCCTTTGCCGTCAACAAACTCCATTGGTATAGGATTATACCCCTCACCAAACTGGACCATCGCTTTTGATGCGAATGAAGTAAACTGGGATGTGTTTAAAAATCTGTCATTTACTTACGCACAGAAATCAACTGCGTTGAACACCACAGTTCTTCCTCAAAACTACGAGCAGGCCTATAGCGTAAGGGCTGGTGCCGAATATAGGGGTTGCCCAAAACTTGCTTTGCGTTTCGGCGGAGGATTTGCTACAGCAGCATCTCCTGCAGATTTTGTTTCGCCACAGGTTCCGGATGCCAACCGTATTTATTTTACGGGTGGTATCGGTTACAAAGTAGCCAGTCATCTTAATGTAGATGTGTCATTTGAATATGAGCATCTGCTGGCAAGGCAAACAACCAACGCGTATACGCAATTGTCGGGTACCTATGAAACGAATGTATATATTCCGGGTATCTCACTTTCTTATCACTGGTAATCATTAATATTTAAGCAGATGAAATTTTTAAAACAACACTACTATATAATTGCAGGCTTATTATTAATAACCGCCTGTAAACCTGAGATAAAGACCCCGAAAGTTACCAACGGAGGCGTTAACTTTTCACGATACATTTCCATTGGAAATTCACTGACAGCCGGCTATGCTGATGGCGGCCTTTATCTTGCCGGGCAGATGAATTCTTATCCTTCCATCGTTGCCAAACAAATGCAAGCTGTTGGCGGAGGTGTATTTAACCAGCCATTATTCAGCAGCGCCCAGGCTAATGGATCAGGATACCTGCAATTAGCAGGGTTTAGCGCCGCAGGTTCTCCTAACCTGGTTCCGGTAACCACTAACCTGGCAGTGAGAGGTGAGTACACAGTGCCTGGATTTGGCAATGTAATTCTATATACAAAATATACCGGCGATATTGAGAACTACGGTGTTCCCGGTATCAAATTGGAGCAAATAACTTATGCGCCTTTGGGCAACCTGAATGGTTACTACGAAAGGCTGCTGCCAAATGACGCGCCAACTAATAACACGCCATACCTGGCTTTTATTACTGCCAAACCGTTTACTTTCTTTTCAAATTGGCTGGGTAATAATGATGCATTGCTTTATGCAACTTCGGGCGGGGCCGGCGATGTATTAACTGACCCAACTGTTTTTGCTGAACTGGATAATTTATTAATAAGCACTTTAACCGCAACTGGCGCTAAAGGCGTTGTAGCCACTGTCCCCGACGTAACATCCATCCCTTATTTTAATACAGTTACGGTTGATGCTATTGTTGCCGGCGTACAAAAGGCAAACCCATCGGTAAAAGGTATATACATTAACGCGCTGGTTTCGGTTTCGGGTAATACCTACGCACCACGTCTGGCCACCTCAAACGACCTGATCGTTTTGACCTTCCCAACCAGCATGATCGGCACACCGGTAACAACACCTTTCGGGCCGCTACCTTACGGTTTAACGCCTTATACACCTGTTGACAACCAATATGTACTGGACGCCAATGAGGTTTCCAAGACCCGTGAACATGTAGTTGAATTTAATGCCACTATTAAATCAGTTGCTGCGGCACATGGTTTGGCTGTATTTGACGCATATGCCTTTTTGAATAATGTAAAACAATACGGGCTGGTAGTTGATGGCGTGGGCCTTAACTCTAGCTACATTAGCGGCGGTATATTCTCACTGGATGGTGTGCACCTTACCCCGCGCGGGTATGCCATTGTTGCCAACCAGTTTATCGATGCGATCAACGCCAAATATGGTTCAAGTATCCCCGAAACGGATGTGGCCTCTTATCCTGGGGTAAGGTTCCCGTAAGGTAAAGTCCATAGTTAATGGACTATGGTCCATGGCAGGAAAAGAGTTAATAAGCCCCGGGGAGTTTCAAACCCCGGGGCTTGTTGCTTCCGGGATGTGCAGTGTTAATCTAACAGTACTAACACCGGCTAACAGCTGTATTTTGTAAGATTATGTAAATCAGTGTTTTGTGAAATTGCATAAAATATACCTAACAGTGTTTTTTGTATAAAATATTGTTAACCAGTTAGTTGTTGAAATATTAATTGTTTAAACATCCATCAAAAAAACAAAACAAATTGCTTAAATAAATCTTTTTTCTTCAAAAAGTGTTTGCTAACCAAACGCCGAACTTTCCCGAAAATACTGCCGTATATTGTATTTTTAATGAAGCAAATGGGAACAACCAACAAAACGGACTATACACCTGCAAGCCTTTTTGCAGGGCAGGCCGCCCTGCCGTCGTACTGGCTTACCCGCTTTGTTATTCTTCGCTTGCTTGGCCTCGTTTACGCCGTCGCTTTCCTGGTGGCTATTAACCAGGTTGTTCCCCTGATCGGCGAAAACGGCTTGCTTCCTATCGGTACTTATCTCAAAGACGTCAGCTATACTTACGGCTCAGCCGGGGCTGGTTTTGTACGGCTGCCTACCGTTTTTTGGTTCGGACACTCGGATACTGCCCTGTTAACCGTAGGCTGGATAGGTTTTGTGCTGAGCCTTGTGGTATTGGCAGGCTACGCTAACGCGCCGCTGCTTACGGTGTTGTGGTTTTTGTATATGTCCATTGTTCACGCCGGGCAGGACTGGTACGGCTATGGCTGGGAGATCCAGCTTACCGAAACCGGCTTTCTGGCCATCTTCCTTTGCCCGCTGCTGGACATGCGGCCATTTCCCAAACGCCCGCCGCCTTTACCCGTTATCATTTTATTTAGATGGCTCATCTTCCGCATTATGCTTGGCGCCGGGCTCATCAAATACCGGGGCGATAAGATCTGGCGCGACGGAACGGCGCTTTATTATTACTTCCAAACACAGCCCATCCCAGGCCCTTTAACCCGCTGGTTCCATTTTTTGCCGCATCCGCTGCTAAAAATCGGCGTCTGGTTCAACTGGCTGGCCGAACTGGCGGCGCCATGGTTTGTGTTTTGGCCCAGGGTGGGGCGGCATATCGCCGGGACCGTCATTGTTTTGTTGCAGGTGGTGCTGATCATCAGCGGTAACCTTTCGTTTTTAAACTGGCTCACCATTATACCCGCGCTGGCTTGTTTTGACGATGGTTTCTGGGCAAGGCTGCTGCCCCACCGGCTCGTCTGCAAGGCGGCTACGGCGGCTGAAAACGCCGAAGAATCAAAACCGATGCTTACCACATCCTGGATAGTTGCCGGACTCATCGCCTTGCTCAGTATACAACCGGTTTTGAACATGCTGTCGCCGGGGCAGGTGATGAACAGCTCTTTCGATCCGCTCGACCTCGTAAACACTTATGGAGCCTTTGGCAGCGTAGGGCAGGAGCGGTATAATGTAGTATTTGAAGGTACCACAGGCGATACTACCGGCGGAAAAGCCATCTGGAAGCCCTATGTTTACAAATACCTGCCCACGCTGCCAGATAAATCACCGCCGCAAATAGCCCCCTACCAGCCGCACCTCGACTGGCAAATGTGGTTTGCCGCCATGGGCACGCCCGAACAATACCCATGGACCTATAATCTCATCTACAAACTCCTGCACAACGACCCGGACGCGATAAGCCTGTTTGCCGCCAACCCGTTCCCTGATCACCCACCGCGATACATCCGCGCCGTGTTATACCGCTATACTTTTGCAAAGCCCGGCAACCCGCAGGGGCTTTACTGGACGATGGAAAAACTTGTAGATTGGATCCCGGTGCTTTCTGCTGATGATATGCGGCTGATAAAGTTTTTGCGGAGTGAGGAGTGGGTTAAGTAAGGGTGGTAACAGCCGGATGCCGGGCGGACTCTGTTCGAATTCTCTCCTGGGAGTAGCACATGACACACCCCTGCCCCTCTCAAGAGGGGAACCCACTTCACAAGGCCTTTTTAAGCATGGGCCTCGTGCGATTCCCCTCTTGAGAGGGGCGGAGGGGTGTGTTTTTCTCGCAGGGTAAAAGCTGTCAATAGGTAACCCCATTGCATAATGTCTTTTTAAGCATGGGCCTCGTGCGATTCCCCTCTCGAGAGGGGCGGAGGGGTGTGTTTTCTCGGGGTGAAAGCGTAAACCCGCTATTTCGCCAGCTTCTCATTAATATCCCAAACATTAAGCCCCCGCAGTGGTTTACTCAGTATTGAAACTTATTAAGCTAATATTCATTCAAACTGTGCACCACATCCCGGCTAATAAAACACCCCCTGTATTCAAATTACTGTTATTATTGATGCTGTTTGGCACGCCATGGCTGGCCTATAGCCAGGTGGCCCCGCCGGCTGATTCGCTTAAATCCGATTCGTTGGGAAAAAGAGGCAAAAAGATCCAGCCCGCCATATACAACCTCAATAAACAATATGATTTTGGCGACCTGCTCCGCAACGTGCTGCATCCCCAAAAAAAGACCGATTCGCTGCATAAAAGTTCAGGTATCACTATTGTTCCAAATATTGCCGCTAACCCCACTATCGGCGCACAGTTGGGTATTAAAGCGGTAGCGGGCCGCAAATTAGGTAACGATCCCAATACGCTTATGTCTATTGCCGCAACATCGGCTTCTATTACCACCAAAGGTATTATCTATTTTTACGTTAACCATAATATTTTTACGCCCGGCAATAAATGGAATATCCAGGGCAACCTCGTCGTTTCGAAAACAGTAACGCCCGACGACGGCTTCGGGATAGGGGATGGCCGGTACGAGGGAACTGCAGCCGACCAGGTGCTGGCCGATCCATCACATAAAACCTATGCCATCCACTCGCTGTATTTTAATTTCAGGGAAAAGATTTATAAAGAAGTGGCAAAAAGCCTATTCCTTGGGGCAGGGGCCTCGTTTGAAGTAAGGCGCAAAATCCAGGTGGCCGATACCGTTAACAATGCCACGCCCTTAAGCGTGTACGACAACAAATATGGCTTCCCAAAGGACCATTATGCTGCAGACGGTTTTCTTTTTAACGTGGAATACATTACGCGCGACAACCCGAACCGCCCTTATAAGGGCATTTATTTTGATGCCGGTTTCCGGGTGAATCAAACCTGGATAGGCAGCACCAAAAACTCCGTGCAGTTTACTACCGACTTCCGCAAATACATCAGTTTATCGGCCACCAGCCCCGAAACCGTACTGGCGCTCTGGAACTGGGGCTCGTACCTGCTCAGCGGTGAAATACCCTACCTTGAACTGCCCGGCACCAGTCGCGACGGCACCTTCCGCAGCGGCCGTGGTTATACTGCCCAATATTTTAAAGGCACACAATTTAACGATACTGAAGCCGAATTCCGCTTCCCTATCCTGGCCAACAAATTTGTCAGCGGCGTAGCTTTTGCCAATTTGCAAACCGCTAACGATGAGCAGGGCACCCGGCTCTTCCAGGTGTTTCAGCCGGGCTACGGCGCCGGTTTAAGGCTACTGTTTAATAAAGTTACCCGCACCAACCTGGCTTTGGATTATGCGTTTGGCAGATTTGGCAACAAGGGCTTCTTTTTGAATTTGAATGAATCGTTTTAGGGAAGAACCAATTGTTCGTGCCATCGTTGGGCGCTGTGAGTGCTGTCCGAAGTTTTTCAACTTCGGATACGATATGCTTGTAGTCTGCGACTACACATGTAATTGTTTTTCTTAATTAAAAATGGCATAGACAGAATCTCAGCAATATGATTCAGGGCGGAAAAGCGCTAATTGTTAAAAAAAGATATGTTTGTTTATTTTATATACTGTAGTCGCAGACTACAGGCATAGTCGTCCGAAGTCGGCAGACTTCGGACAGCGGGCAGCGGGGTTTTTAATGGGGATAATCCATCGTGGCTGTGGGCTTTTCGCTTCAATCCTTAACGCGGGCACGGTGTATCCAATTGAAGCATTGCGTTATTGCGGTGAAGCGACACACTTCACCGGGCGGGGTGATTTGAAGCGGCGGGAGGCCGATTAGTTGAGAGTTTAGTCAAATACTGCTGGTAATGAAGTTTTACCGAGAATTGCCTTATTCTTTGACTTCATTTTCCCTTATGGATGGAAATTTAGAAAAATATTTCGCGATAGTAATTTTAAAAATGTTATTAAAGAAATCTTCGAGTTTGGAATAATTACTATGACTGGGAAGTAGTCGCATTGGTTTAAACTCAAAACCCAAAATGCTTGTGCGGATAGCTAGGCAAGCATCAGCGCACGGATGTCCATTTCTGTCGGTGTCTAATACTACGCCTTTTATATAATCACTTGGTTGCATCAGTGCAACATTTATAGAAAAAATACATTCGCTTCGTTGTTCCATTTTAGTTTGTACTGAAATCCTAAGCGTATTATTAAGTATGGTCGCATGACCGGTATAAATATACGGATTGCCTAGCGTACCCTCCTCTTTATAAGATAATTCCATTTTTACGACACCCAATTCATTGATAAACATACTAATCTGCAATAATGAATAATCGTTCACATATGGGTATGGCAAAAACAATAAATAATACCCTGAATAATTTTCCAGTAAAGTGTAATTTTTAATATTAAATTCCGGCCATTCCATTTCTGAATTACTCTTGGATAATAAAAAGGACTTTTCATAATTGTAGAGGGACTCAATGTTAAGAAATTCCTTGAACTCAATATTTCCAATCGGCGCTTCCATCACATCTGATCTGAAAAAAATCTCTCGTGCCAATGTATTGTTGCTACTAGTTAATATTATGGAAGATCCTAATAGACGTGCATCACTGATTTTTTTTGCAATCACATTGACGTGAGCAAAGCCGTCAGGACTATGCATATTAAAAATAAATTGATCATGGGCACATTCCATTTTTCCAGTTAGCATCATATCACCTAAATCACCACGGTGGCAAGTAAAATAACATTCCAGTTTGACCTCATCGAAGGTAAAGGCATAAGAATTTATTTTGATTCCTTTTTCAGGGGTTTGAAAAGATGAAACAGAATACCATCTTCCTACAAAAGTCTTTTTAAAATAAATATAATCGAGGTGTATTTTTTTATAATATTCATTGTTTCTTAAAATCAATCCACTTATTGTTGCCGGCACGAAATATTCAGCGACAATTTCTTTCCTTTTTCGAGCAAGATAGCGTACAATTGGATCAATTTTGGGGTCATAAAATATATTGGGATCGGGGTCTTTAGAAGGCTTTTGCGATGAATGCCCTACTGTTATGATTTTGTCATCTTCAAATTTAAGAGTTTGATCGGCGGCGTACACTAATAGACAATGTTTCGCATAGGGACAGTCAGTTCTTGAGGAGCTTATAATGCCATTTAAAACTAAATCCTCGCCGAGAATATCGTTATCAACGTAAGCCGTTATTTGCCGGGTTTTGGTCTTATCCTGAAAAGTTATAGTCAATATTTTTGCGTTTTGCGTAGCTCTTCCCTTTTCAGGCGAATCAGTTAATGTTCTGTACTCGGCTATCATTTCCTTTCCTATTCCGTGTGATAACCTCAACATCGAACGTTTTAGTTCGTTTGGATATATAATATAGTTAAACCTGTAAAGGTACCATAACCCGAGTAATTTACCTTCGTTTGAGATGTCGTCCGAAGAATCTTTATATAAAGGCCATTTGTTTTGGTCTTTAATTCCCGCATAAACCAACATTGTATTAATGGTTTTAGTCCGGGTGCCGTGATCTTCTCTTACATCCTCTTTTTCTACGCCAAAAATCCTTTTTAGAGTTTTTATGTCCATGATTTTCGTCCTAACCAGATGCTTGATGACGGGCAAAGTTAGAACGGCTTGATTAACTTCATTTGCGATATCAATGGCGGCCGCATCCCAAATATCACGAGCAATTCGTTTATTACTATTTTTTTTTTCTTCGATTGATTTTTTTAATTCTTGAAGAGCATCTTTGGTAAATAGTAGTTCAATAAGTTGATCGGTAAGCATAAAATAAGGTTTGGACACAAAATAAAAAAAATAAGTCTAAATTAAAAAAGTTTGGACTGCGAATATTAATTTGACAGAATTACTGCATCAAAATGATGCTTTAGATTTGTAATAGTTAACGTTTATAAGAGGTTGACATAGGATGGGGTAAATCGGATAACAAGGGAGTTTAAAAGATATTTTATTTTGTAACTAATTAACTAACAATAAATTTAAAAATCATGGAAACGAAAACTTGTCCGCATTGCAGAAAACAGAGGAAGTGTAAAGTAGTGAATGATAATAATGCGCTATTTTGGGTATGGGAATGTTCTGAAGGCCATCATTTTGAAAGGCCAACTTATTTTAGGTATGCTATCGCTCCATTGCTGTTCTTTATCGGTGGTGGGTTATAATAAATAGGTATAAAATATTTCTGTCTCAATGATATGAAATATCAATAGTTATTTAATTGTTTGAAACTGAACTGAAAATAAATTTATTTAATTATGGAAGAGAAAGTGTGTCCTTATTGTAAGCGGCTGCGGTCTTGTGAAGTTAAAAAGACAGGCGGGATGAACTATGTGTGGGAATGCTCCGAAGGTCACCAATTTGAAAGACCTACCTATGGGAAAATCTTTTCGGGGTCTATAATTGGCCTTGCAGTCGGATTGGCCACGGGTGGTATGTTTGGCGATGGTCATCACGATGGACAAACTGATTATCAATCTGATTATCATGGGAATGACAATTATCAAGACCCCATGGATGGGTAAAAACAGAAGTGAGGTTGTGCCCTTTTACGGTCTTGAACAGGCCCCTGCTGTCTGAAGTTTTTCAACTCGGGTACAACATGCCGGTAGTCTGCGACTGCATACACTTATAACTTGCCAGCACCAGGGAGTTTATGTATAAATACTATATTTATACGTTATAAGCCTGCCATCAAAATATGCTTAACCCCTCAAAATTTGTTCGAAAAGCAGTCATATTAATTGTAGTGAGCTTATTTGTGAATTGCAACGAAATTACCGGCGGCGACAGGAGCCGCGTAATTCGATTTCAGTATACGGGCTACGGCGATTCAATCTATACTATTTTATACGGCGAAGTTTTTGAGATAAATAAAACTGGTAATATCAACGATACTATCCCTGGGTCCGGGGCTGATATTAAAGCCGAACAAAACAACAAAGTTGTTAAAACTGATGCAACGGGATCATTTTCAATAGCGCTTGAAAAAGGTACATTTACCCTAACCATTACTAAACCAGGTTATCAAACGCTGCAGATGACCAATTACATTTCCGACCCGGATCGTGTTTCCAATACTGCCATTGTTTTAGTTAAGGGGTCATGCATTGATCACTTTGAAATCGCTGCGCCGACCCGGTAGGATGATTTGCGGGGGAGTTTTCGCCAAAATCGCACACAAAAAAAGCCCCGGAACTATTAAAACCGGAGCTTGTGTTTTAAACTAAGTCAGTAGCTTAAGCTTTTTCTGCAGTAATTTTAGTTACTTCGATTGAATCGCCGGTAACAACGCCGTCAACGGCTACATTCTGGCCGGCAAATTTTAAAACTGCCTTTTGGTTTGATATTTTATAAACCTTGTCGCCCACAACCAACACGGCCGAAGCGCCATTTTTAAGGCATTTTTTAACGCAGGCAACGCGGGAATCCGTCGGAGTCATTTGCGTTTTGCTTGCGGCACAAGTGGAATCTTCAATAACACCGCTCAAATGAACGCCGTCAACCCTTGATGCAAATGATACGCCGAAGGCTAAAACAATGGCGAGAGATAACAGATACTTTTTCATAATTTAAAATGGTTTTATAAGATGGTAATCAAATATAGCTAAATATTTATGCAACAGGCAAATAATTTATTACACTGCTAAACATACCGCCCGGGCGAAATAACAAAAACCGCCTACACACAGTTGCCGGCGGCATTGCTCCACTCCAGCTGTACATTGTAGCCGTCAAGCTGCTTAAACTGCCAGGCGCAAAGATCGCCGATCTCCATATCGTTTGGTATGTCATACCAGGCGGCTCCGGGCACAGCATCTGTAATGGCCTCGCATAACTCGTGGCTGCTGGTTCCGGTCAATGCATCAATCACGGACAGGTTGCCCAGGCAGCCATTGCAATCCGGGTAGGGCATTACCGCATAAAAGGTACTGTTCCCAATGTCGCTGTGATATCCGCAAAAGTCGGTACACGACCCTGCATTCTGCATCGAAACCACAGTGCCGCTTTGTGTGTAAATAAAATATAAGGTGCTATTATCTGGCTGCGGGAAATCCGGGTCGCTGGCAAGCCAGTTTTGTAATTGCGTTTGTATACCGGCATCGGTTACAATTGCGGCGGGCGCAGCCGTTATCACCTTGCTCCCTATCCGCGTGCCTTTGCCAACCTGGTACCCGCCGGTATTGTACTCCGCCAGCTGATCCATCAGCGCACCGGCAAGTATGGTATCAAAAAAGCTCTTGATCTGGCCCGGTAAGGTCCCCGAAGTTGCACCATCAGCAAATGAAGGCCCCCAAAATACCGTAAAAACCTTTACAGATGCCAGCATCAGGCCACCCTGGTAAGCCAGGTGCGCGTTAGCCGGGGCAGCGGCATTCTCTGCAGGGTTAAATAATTCACTTTCGTCACCCGATGGGGGCGGCCCCGGAAATAAGGGTACAATCTGCATTTTGTTCCGGGGATCTTTGATTCTTTTTCGCATACAGTTTTTTGTTTAAATTGCATGGATAAGGAATAGCGTTGGCGACACTAAATTAGAATCTTTAATTAGTAGTTACAAATTAATTTAAAAGAAATTTATTGAAATGGATAAATGGATGTATTTCCTTATTCCAAATTAAACCTGGCCCGCCTGATAGCTTCAGCAAGTTCTTCAAAGTTTGTATAATAGGATTGGTACAGATAAATTATTTTATCGCCTCCCAGTTCAATTTTTAATTTAATGACATCGGGCCGAATATCACGGATGCCTTCTCTGCGGTGTTCACGGACAACACTTTCATGCAAAATATCAGCGTAATTGATATTTACTTGCTTGTTTATGATGAGGTAATTTAAAACCAACCGGTCAGGCATTACAGTAACTCTTATTAACCGTATGATAGCCCTGTAAATATAAAAACAGCTCATCCCAACTACAAGTGCCAGTATAATAAATAACTCATCCCGGTTGTTTGGGTTGCCGGAGGTTGCTAGCCCTGCACAAACATCTGTTAAAATAAATATTAAAATACCATACAGGAAAGCAGTAAGCCAAATCATACGGTCAAATTTTGATGTAATGGTTTCGGTCATCCGCTGGTTTATTGTGTTTGGTTAATCAAGCCTAAATATATTAAATTCCTCCAGCCAATTAACTTTCCGCAGCAACAAAGATTCCATAAGCTTTTTATATGTCTTATCGCCAAAAACAAAAAAAGACTGCCCTTTTTGGACAGTCTCTTTTTCGATTTAAGACACAAAACCCTCACACTACGGAACTATCGACGAAATAGATATGCTGTTCGAATTTCCATTGCTCTGGGCAGCTTGTTTACCATCAATGAATATCTTGCCGCCTACATTGCTGCCATCGGTACTGACCGCTGTGAGTTTTAACACAAGGCCCCAATCAGAAGAGCTAAAGCTGGTGGTCCAGCTGGCGCCGGCATTGGTAACTGTTTGGGTATTGCCGCTTTGATCGGTATACGTAACAGTGGCCCCGGCGGTACCCTGGATGGAGTATTCTATAACGTGCTGGCTGCTTTTTTTGCACGAAAACGTAAGAATGCAAATGAACGCAAAAAGGGAAAAGAGAGTGATTTTTTTCATTTTTTGAATTTGTAAGATTTTAAATTAAATAAATTATTGAGTGATAGTTACGGTATCAAAGTTCGCTACAGCGCCGGTAAATAATGGAATGTGACATTTAATACTACAGTTAAGTAATTGTTGTTGTGATATAAAATATAACATAATAATTATGTTTTGTAACGCGATAATTACAAAATTGTTTTTGAGAATGTTTTTAATATCTCCTGCCGATAACTGTGTCGCCGGTCCCGAAAAAAGAAAATTCCTCAAATACAGCAGCTTTCCGTTACACTATTCAAACAACCCGGCGTTTTAAAATTCAAATAAACCATTACCTTAGAGCGATTTATTTTCAAAACTTAGCTTAAGCCTTATTATGGACAGAACCCTGAAAGTCTACACCAAAACCGACCATCTTTTTGCTGAATTTGTTTTTACTTATGATCATGCCCGGCAGGCCGGTGGCCGCTATACGCAGTACCGCCGCCTTTATAACGATGACGAAGAAGATGATAATAAATCAGTTTTTCCGCTGATGGAAACAAACCTGTACCTTACGTTCATACAGTTTGATTCTATCGACAAGATCAAAGCTTATGATATAGATATCGTTAAAAAGGAACTTGGCAGGGATATGACCGACCCGGCAGCCAGCTATAAATACGTGTACGACCCGCAGCCGGTGCTGTTGCGGTATATCGCCGCCAATCACCGGGAAACCGTTGGGATGATTAATATATTGTTCAGTTTTATTGATAATACCAAAGAGGTAAAATTTCTTTCGGGCACTAACCCCAGGTATGATTACGACCTGACTGCTGACAGCCTGGAAACCAATATCAGCTGCATATTAAGGATCCCGGTGTATACCGACAGGGATATTCGCGAAATTAGCAGCCACGATTTGAAGCGCTTGCCGCCCTGGTATTAAAAACTATCAGGCCTTTTTAACCAGGTAGCGCCTGGCAAGCCAGTTGCGCACCGGTTCATCATAAAATTTACGGCAGGCCCAGGCGATGGTAATGCTGCTGATCATCAATAAAAGGCCAACAAAAAGGCCATAGCCACCCAGTTGTATTTTATTGTCGACCACCCATGCCGTAAACCAATAGATAAGCGGGTAATGCGTGATATAAAGCGGGTAGGAGATGTCTCCGAGAAATTTGCATGTTTTGATGGCGCGTTTCCCCAATATTTTACCACCGGCCCCGATTGACACGATGAGCGGGAAAATAAAAATAATTACTATCGCTTCGTACACGCCGTTCATCCAAAGGTGGTCGGTGCCGCCGATCCTTGGAATGGCGAGGACTGCAATGATTAACAGGCTGCAAACCGTGAAGGCCCATTTGATATGGATCAGCTTACCGGCGCGGCAAAGCAGTACCCCGGCAAAAAAGGGATAAAGCAAACGCGCAAAACCAATGTGGAGCTGGGTTTTATCAAGGCTCCATCCGCCGATAACATCGCCCGTCGGGCCCTGAATGAGGTATTGCACAAGGAAAATAGCAGCCAGTATAACAAATATAGTAAGCAGTGTTTTTGAGAACTTGCGGATAAACAGGGCGTACAGGATATTGGCGATATATTCAAAAAACAGCGACCATGCCGGGCCGTTCAGCGGGTGCATTTCCTGCCAGCCGCGGATGTCCATCGAAAGGGGCAACGGGATCAGCGTACAGCCAACCAGCATTACCAGCAGCATTTCCCATACCGGCGTTTTGCCGATCAGGGGGAACACCACGTCGCTTGCCTGGAAATAAAAAAGCGCCGCACCAATCAGCGAACCCATAATAACCATAGGTTGCAGGCGGATAAGGCGCCGCTTATAAAAATCCCACTGGCCCATTTTGCCCCAGCGGTCGTCGTAAGCATAGGCCACTACAAATCCCGACAGGAGAAAAAAGAAGTCGACCGCCAGGTAGCCGTGATTGATTATCTGGATAAAGCGGTTGCCGCCGGTAAAAGTTTCCATCACATGGAAAGCAATCACCAAAACAGAGGCTACGCCACGCAGTCCGTCAAGGATCTCGTAATGTTTTTTTGAATCAGGCAATACAACAGTTGTACTCATTGAACAGGTTGATAAATATAATTGGACAAAGGCAATTGTTCTGGTTTACAATCGTGTTCCCAAGCAAACGGAAACCGGCCTGAAAATCGTTTTAATTTATCGTAAAAGCAAATGGATCGCAGGAATAAAATTATATTCCGTATGGGTATTATCCTGATCACAAATTTCCATCAAAGTAAATTCACTTTTTGGCTATTTGCATACGGGGCAGCAATATTTAGCATGGTTCTCAAATTCAATTGCTTTATCAATGGAGTTAACCCCCTGGCGGTCATATGTTCATGAATAATAACAGTTCCATACTATCACCGGTATTGGCAGGTTACGGAACAATATACCCCGTCATCTGTTTTTGATTGCAAATTCGCAGTCGGCAGCTAAATTATATTAGAATAAAAATATAATTTAGCGGTAAAAATATGTTGGCCGGGATGTGTGCTGCTTTAGTAATTTACATGATAGATGCTCAAAAAATTTCGATTTTTATTGCGATTTAATAAGGTATACTTTGTTCCTCTCTTCTGTACCATTTTTTTCCAGGCTTTAAATGCAAAAGGCCAGGGTTTGTTATTCAAATCAAACGACAGTCTGCTTACCAAAAGGACTTCTTTTCATGTTTTTAGCTCGGATATGCCTGAATTTCATCATCATGCTTTTATAAATTTCGATCTTTCCCTTTGGGACAACTCTAACCTTGGTTATGTATTTAATATTGCCGATAAAGACAACTCTTACAGTTTGAGTTATCTTTATAATAACAATACAGGCTACCTTAATTTTAACGTCGACAGTAAAAGCAATAAAATAAAGATCCCGCTACAGCCCGCCATTCTCAAAAAAAAAAGATGGATGAAAGTTAAGATCGATTTAGATCTTGATGCCGACAACGTCACCATAAATATTGAAAAGAAAACCTACAGCGCGCACAATTTGGGCTTTAAGGGTCAAATTCCTGCCAATATTACCTTCGGTAAAAATCAGCTTTATACCGAAGTGCCCAATATGGCCATCAAAAACTTATCGGTTGGTGATGAATCAAAGAGCTATTTTTTCCCCTTAGATGAATGGAAAGGTAATGACGTTCATGATAAGGACGGTGAAATTACCGGCGCAGTTGATAACCCCGTGTGGTTGATCAATCAATCTTATTTTTGGTCGCCGGTTTATGTGCAAACTTTTAATAATGTTGCAGGATTAAATTTTAACACACTTAATCAAAGCCTTTTTATTTTTTCGAAGGATTCATTGACTACGTTTGACCCTGAATTAAATACGCACACCTCATTACCCTACAAAAATGCAATGCCGGTACCGATGGTATTGGGTAAAAGCATTTTTAATCCCGGTTTAAATAAGGTTTTTGTGTACGAACTTTTTGATATACCCAAAGGTATGCCAAGCGTGGCGGCGCTTAGTCTTGATAAAAATAATTTAACCTGGCAAGCCATTGGAAAAGGTACGCGCCCGTATCAATTGCATCATCACAATATATTTTACGACTCAAAACAGGATAATTTTTACCTGTTTGGCGGTTATGGTTCCTATAAGTATCACAATGATTTTTTAAAGTATAATGATACGCTTGACAGATGGGAAAAAGTTGAATTTAAAGGCGACCTGATCACCCCGCGTTTTTTTGCTGCCAGCGGTAATTCAGATAAGCCGGATGAGCTTTTTTTATTTGGCGGTTACGGTAATGAATCGGGGAATCAAATTGTAGGTGGCAAACAGGTTTATGATTTATACCGGATCAATTTAAAAGATCATACCGTTAAAAAATGCTGGGAGATGCATCCGGCCCACGACGTTTTTGTACCGGCTAATAATTTGATCCTGTCTGAAGATAAAAAATATTTTTATGCCCTGTGCTATCCCCATGAGGTTGCCAAAACAGAGTTAAGCCTTTACAAGTTTTCGGTTAAAGATGGCTCCTATGAAGTGGTAAGCGCCCCGATACCGGTTACATCCGAACGCATTGAGACTGATATTAACCTGTTTTTTAACCATAAAGCCGGTGAATTTTTGTGCACGGTACAGGAGTTTGCCGATAGAAAAAGATCGACCATAAAAATTTACTCGCTGGTATCTCCGCCGGTAAGTAAGGTCGCCTATTTAAATTCGCTGCATCCGCGCAGCCGGTCAAACACGGTTTTAATTTATACGGGTATGTCGGTTTTGGTTGTTTTGGCGCTGGGGACACTGATGGTCCTGTATAATAAAAAACCGGCAGGCCTGCCATCCGGTGAAGAAAGTAAAAGCAATCCTACTTTCGATACAACAAAGGATATTGGGCGCAAAAAAAGCGCAGCATACCTTTTGGGCGAATTTTTAGTATTCGATAAAAAGGGAAATAATATTACACACCTGTTCAGCCCCAAAATCAAGCAGCTTTTTGTACTGATCTTATTGTTTAGCAGGGATGGCAAAGGAATCGGGTCGAAAAAAATTTCAGCAGCCCTTTGGCCTGATAAGGATATCACCAAAACAAAAAATATAAAAGGGGTAACATTTAATCATTTACGAAATATTATTGGCGACATTGAAGGTATTGAACTTACTTTTTTAAACGATACTTATTTATTTCAAATGAGTGAACCGTTCTTTTGCGACTACAGCTTTTTAACAAATGCGTTTAAAGACACAAAAGACCAAACCGAAGCCGATTATTTACATATCATGTTACGCGGCTCTCTTTTAAGGGATATGCCCGATAACTGGCTGGATGATTTTAAATATAATTACGAAGCACAGTTAACCGCGGCCATGATGCCGGAGCTTAAAAGGCAATATGAATTAAAAGAGCTGAAGCTGGCTTTAGAAATAACAAAACTGATTTTGGATATGGATCCGTTTAATGATGAGGCCCTTAAATACCAGCTCAAAAGTTTCAGCGGGTTAAAGGGTATTGAGTATGCCCGCAAGATGTACGATTTGTTTGTGCAGGAATATAAGCGATCCCTCGGCGTTGAATACCCCCTTAGTTTCGAAAAAATCATTCACTGATCATCCGGCGGTCCCTTTCCTTTTTAGGTAAATCTCCTGCTCACCATCGGCCCAACGTAAAATAATCAAAAAAATAATTTTCTTTTTAAAAACGGGAACTGGTTTTTTTAACCGTTGGTAAGGGTTAATGCCATAAATTATTTAATGGTTAATGAATTTGTTACTGAATTAACCCATTTTTTAACCCATTTTTTAATACCCAGGGTTATAATCTTGTTTGCCGAATGTCAGGGATGCTTCCCCTAAAGCCCTGAACCGGGGTTCGAGCCCGCGACATAAGTCGCCAATTAAACCATTTAAACCAAACTGTTTATGAAGAAACTTTTTACAAGTCATGGTCGGCTCAATGCATTTTGTTCGGCCAAATTGAAAATCCTCAGACTGACCCATGTTGCATTGATGGTAGGCATGCTCATGCTGCCGGCATTAACTTTTGCACAGGCAACCAACACCATTAAAGGGACGGTTTCAGACGAAAAGGGAGCCCCGCTGCCGGGTGTCAGCATTAAGGTGAAAGGAACAAATTACGGTACTGTAACCGATGTTGCCGGAAAGTTCACTGTCAGTGCCGATAAGGGCGCAACCCTCGTATTCAGCTTTATTAGTTACACTACCAAAGAAGTTGTTATACAAGATCAAAAAACGGTAAATATAAGTTTAACACCGTCGTCGGCTAATCTTGAGGAAGTGGTAGTGGTGGGCTATGGTACCCAGAAAAAGGTTTCATTGACCAGTGCCGTTACCTCCATTAACAGCCAGGAAATTGTGACCACCAAAAATGAGAACGTTGAAAATATGCTGACCGGTAAAGTTGCCGGGCTGCAGGTGGTGCAAAACACGGCGGAGCCGGGCGATTTTGCAAATAACATTTCTATCAGGGGTATGGGTAATCCACTCATTGTAATTGACGGTGTGGAGACGCCGGATTTTGCGGTTACGGGCGGGAATGGTGATAACAACGTTGGTTCAAGCAACCTCCTTTCCCGGCTCGACCCGAATGATATCGAGAGCGTTTCAGTTTTAAAAGATGCAAGTGCTTCGGTTTACGGCGTTAAAGCTGCCAATGGCGTAATCCTGATCACGACTAAAAAAGGCAAGCCAGGCACGCTTCAGCTCACTTATTCAGGAACTTATGGCTGGCAGGTGCCCTCCGGATTGCCAAAACCTGTAGATGCCACCCAGTATATGACGCTGGTTAACCAGGAGGCGCTGCATAACCAGCAGGCCCTGGTTTATACTCCTGCTGATTTTGCTGCTTACGCAAGCGGCGCCAAACAAAGCACCGACTGGTACGACGCTGTGTTCAAAAAATCAGCCATGCAGCAGCAGCACAACCTGTCGGCATCCGGTGGTAATGAGAATACGCAATACCTCATCAGCGGTGGCTTTACCGACCAGGACGGTATTTTAACCAGTAACGATCTTAACTACAAGCGCTATAACGTACGCTCGAATGTGACCAGCAAAATAGGGAAAAATATTACGGTTAATTTGAACATGAGCGCCATCATGGATCAAAAGAATTCGCCTGCAGAATCTTTTTGGTGGACGACACGGGAGACCTGGCGGGAGTTACCCACGCAAACATTTTATGCCAACAATAATCCCGCTTATTTATTAAATGGCTCTGTTGACGGCGGAAACCCGCTGGCTTATGAAAGTTCTGATATCAACGGTTACAGCACCCAGAACAATAAATTCTTTAACGGATCGCTCAGTATCGATTATAATTTTCCGTTTATCCCCGGATTAACACTAAGAGGCTTTTACAGCTACAACGACCAGATTCAGGATAACAAGTTATATCAAAAATCATATAACCTGTATACCTATGATAGTGCCGCACAGACTTATGATGCCACGCTGAATAGTTCGCCGTCTTTTGTTCAAAGGCAATATTATTCTTATCCCAAAAACACCGATCAGTTCTCGTTAAACTACGCACATACTTTTGGCAAAGCACACAATGTAAGTGCCTTATTACTTTACGAAGGGAACGAACAAAGCGCCGATAACTTTGCTGCGTACCGGCAACTGTCTATCCCTGTCGATCAGATCATTGCCGGTAATAGCTTAAATCAGAGTGCAACGCAGGATGGTGGCGCATTATCTGATTATGCAACCAACTCCCTTGTAGGAAGGGTTACTTACGACTATAAGGGCAAGTACCTGGCTGAATTCAGCTTCAGGAATGATCAGTCATCAAAATTCTCGCCTTCACATAATTCGGGCTTTTTCCCATCCGCTTCTTTGGGCTGGCGTATTTCGGAAGAGAAGTTCTGGAAGAATTCGTCAGCGCTATCGTTTATTGATAATTTAAAATTCCGTGCAAGTTATGGTGTGCTGGGTGATGACGGAACCTTGTTCTATCAATTTTTAAGCGGTTATAACTACCCTGCAAACGGTTCAAATAACCAATTGCCAAGCGGCGCCGTTTTTGGCAATACATTTGTGAATTCTGTACAGAGCACCGGTATCCCAAATCCTTATGTCACCTGGTCTACCTCGCACACCTTCGATGCTGGTGTTGATATGGATGCATGGAACGGATTGCTGAATGTTACCTTCGATTATTTTATCCGCAACAGAACAGGATTACTTGCAGCCCCTGTTTTACAGGTTCCGGATGTTTTAGGAGCACCACTGCCCGAAGAAAATATCAATGGCGACCGTACGCAGGGATTTGATTTCACCATTGGCCATACAAGCCGCATTGGTAAAGTAAGGTTAAACCTCAAAGGCTCTTTCTCCTACACCAACACCATAAATACCACTTTTGCTGAGTCAAGCCATGGTAATTCCTATTTAGACTGGTTGTATAACAATGCCAATAGAAACCAGGGCATTCAAATGGGATATGGCGGTTCGGGCCAATATCAAAACTACGGACAGATCCTGAATAGCCCTGTTGCTGTAGGCCACAACGTAGTAGTGGGCGATTATGTTTACCAGGATTGGAACGGCGACGGACAAATTGACGGTAACGACATTCATCCGATAGCATACGGTGGTAATCCAAACGGCGGCCCTGCCGTTCCAAAAATAACCTACGGGCTTACCATAGGCGCTGATTACAATAATTTTGATATCAATTTATTGTTCCAGGGGACTGGTATTTATAGCGTTTCATACATTGAACAATTGAACATCCCGCTCTGGGGCGGGGGCAGCGCGCTAACCCAGTTCACCAATGATTGGCATCCCGCAAACCCGACTGCCGACCCTTATAATCCCAACACCGTCTGGGTACCCGGGAGTTTCCCTTATACCGGCACCACGGCAGCAACAAATTCCATATTTAATTTCCAGAATGCTGCTTATTTAAGGCTTAAGAGTGCCGAATTGGGCTACACTTTACCGGCTAATGTTTTAAAAATAATTGGCGTAAAAGGCGTACGGATATTTGCCAACGGATATAACCTGTTCACCATTACCAAAGTGAAATACGTTGACCCCGAACACCCTTCGGGAACATACGGCTATTTGTACCCGCTTGATAAGCTGTATAACATTGGTTTAAATGTCAAATTCTAATCAAAAGAAATCATGAAAAAATACTTATATATTTCAATACTCTTAACAGTATGCTTGTCAGCTTGCCGAAAGCTGGATATTCCGCCAAAAAACATTATCCAGGACCCTGATGTCTTTTCTTCACCACAGGGCATCCAGGCCTATATGGCCCGGATTTACAGTGAACTCCCGATAGAAGATTTCAGGTACTCACCTGATATGGGCCTTAACTTTTTCTGGATCATTAAACCAACACCGGCAACAACCGGCGAAGCGCTTAGCCGCGACCAGACAAGTGCGTCGTCGGAGAATTTTGGCGACTGGCATTGGGATATTTGGGGCGGTTGCTATACAACCATCCGTGATTGTGACTATTTTATCCAGACACTGCCATCGTACGCG
>Ga0207076_1044_pt1 | contig 31854 bp, 36 predicted proteins | sample Alteio_BWMinHeat_62_FD_153568 | JGI IMG/M metagenome (GOLD analysis project Ga0207076, IMG submission 153568) | Enriched cells from forest soil in Barre Woods Harvard Forest LTER site, Petersham, Massachusetts, United States -... | ecosystem: Environmental > Terrestrial > Soil > Temperate forest >... | reverse complement strand
TACACTCGCCTCGCTGCGGGCCTGGCATCAGCGCCGTCGGCACCGGCTGCTCTGCAATGAATGATGTAAATAGTTTAGGCCTTGCGACGCGAATTTGTAAAAAATGTAATTTTTCTTGACGAATTAATATTTTTCAAAAGAAAAATGTCGGCAAACTTTACATCACTTGCATCCATTCAATAAAAATCTTTATAAGCATATGATTTATAAAGATATTTAAATCTGGCCCCGATCTTGCTCTGTTGTTGACAGCAAACAAGGTTTGTGTAGAACAATACAAAAAGGGGACAAAATGAAGAAGCTCATTACGACGATGGCAGTTGCAATAGCAGCGCTCTCTGCATCGCAGGCGCAGGCGATGGCGATCACTTTTGGCGGCCAAAGCGCCAGCGACGGATCCGGCCTCACCAGTTCGCGCATTGCTGCCAACAATATGCCCACCACCGCCAGCGGCTACTTTGTCGAGACCTTTGATGCCGCCACCAGAAATACCGACTTCGCGGCCGGCCCCAGCTTCTATGCCGGCCAGAATGCCGACGGCGGCAATAACAACGCCCCGTTTATCGGCATCCAGCAAGGCCACGGCTGCGCCATCAATTCCATTGGCGGCGGCGTCGCTGTCACCGTCACGCAAGGCAGCTTTGCAGTACAGACCGGCAACACCTCTTCGGGCGCCAATCCGGCCGGCGACAATACTTGCTACGGTTTCGGCCCCGGCCCTGAACCCCGCACCGCCGGCCCGAACGCCCAGATCCTGGTGGACTATAACAACTTCCTTATTCCAGGCGTCAAGATCTCCTATCTCGGCCTGTACTATGGTTCCATCGATACCTACAATGACCTGGTCTTTTACACCGGCGACCTGGTCAACGGCTTTACCGAAATCGGCTCCCTGACCGGCACCCAGGTGTTGGCAGCCGCCAACGGCTCGTCCGGCAACCAGACTGCGCCGGGATCCAATGTCTATGTCAACCTGGATTTCGCACTGAATGAGCAGTTCACCGCGTTTGCCTTCAGGACTACCGGCATCGCTTTTGAAGTGGACAATATCGTGGTCGGCCTGTCCAACCGCAGCGACGTGCCGGAACCGGCTTCCATCGCGCTGCTGGCCCTGGGACTGGCTGGCTTGACAGGACTGGCGGCAGCACGCAAACGCAAACAGGCATAACAACAAAGCTTCTCAGTGTCGTATTTGGCCCCGCTGCGGCGGGGTTTTTATTTGCCCTTACGCTATTACGTAGCTGTTGCCCTTGGTAAAAACCGGGAAGAACCTGCGAAACTGGGCAGACCCAAGAAACTTCTATAGAAGTAGAAATTCCGCTGCCCTATGTCGTCGGTGGCTTCGGTGCGTATGTAGTCGGCGTAAGTGATACGTTCCCCGGACGGCCCGGCGGGATACCGACGCGGCTACGTGCAGCTGGTAAAGATATTGAAATTAATAGCCTGGCCGGGAGGCAATACCGAGGGTCCGAATGGATAGTTTGGAATATGCAGCTGAAGTTTCCTATCTTGCTGCAGACCGGCTCCATCTCAAACACCGGATTGCATTGAAGTTGACCACAAATGCACTGCGACAATGTTGAATTTGCGCTTGCGTTTTTGTGGTCGATAAAGCAAAGCATCATGAAATCAATGTCTCCGATCGATCAGATCGGGGACGTCAATTTACACTGCGCTGATCAGACCCAGTTGTTGCAGCGCTGTTACGCCATCATCAAGGCCAAGTTCTTCGACGATCATCCCATCCTTCAGACGAAGTACGGTCGTGCCAGTAAAACGCATTGCACGACCGGTAGCCGCAGGCAGAGCGCCAATCAAAAAATCGCTGAATGCTGGACCAGTGTGCGTACCACCACCAATCCAACGTCCGACGACATAGTCACCTTCTGCGATCAGATCAGCGGCGCCAGCAAATGCCAGATCTGGAAATGCTTCGCGGAAGTCAGCCATGAACGCCTTGATATCCTCGCGGCCGCGGCGTGGCTCATGCAGTGAATACTGCAACAGCATGTCTGGGGACGCGATAGCATCCACCACTGAAGGATTGTACGTCGTGCCCCAGAACTCTGTGAACCAGCGACCAACGATAGCTTTGTTGTCGTCTTCTTTCGACATGATAAAACTCCTTAATAAAACTGGTTAAAGAAGAGAAGCAAAGTACCTCTCTCTGCCTACACAATATCAAGTCGGACTAACCGCTACGCTCCGTTTCTTGCTTCGCAATCCATTTATTTTTTTAAAATTTTGAATGAATTTTACGTATTTCTTTCAGTTCGAAAAGTGTCCGAGCTATAAATCAGATCTGCTTTTATCAAACAGAAAAACGCTTCAAGCAACAGCAAATAATGCCACCGCGAGTGAGCCTACTGAAGAAGCGATACTTGGTATTCGTGCTGATGGCGGAGTAAGTCCGGCGGAGTTTTTGACGAGAGAACTTGGTTCGCTATCCGGTCAATATTGTCCAACGCCCTGCGCAATGCAGTACTGGAGGTCGCTATCGAATAGGGGAAATAGACAACCTCGACGCCGACTTCGGCGAACTCTGTTTCCATCCGACGGCCTTTCTGAGTACCTTTCCAATCATCACCCTTAAAGAAAATGTCGAACTGGAATTCACGCCACATATCGAGCTTGTCCGGCACTGTTTCCGCAACCGCCAGATCGACAAAATGAATATTGCGCACGATCTCGAGACGCTCTGCCAAAGGAACAACGGGTGTCATTCCCTTGGTCAATCTAAGCATCTCGTCGGACACCACTCCTGCGATGAGGAAGTCGCATTGATTTTTAGCCTGACGAAGTATATTGAGATGGCCTACGTGGAAGAGATCGAAGGCTCCTGGGGCATAGCCAATTCGTTTCATGTTGTGATTCCTCTCTGCGTTAGATGCGGTCAACGCGCCGCTGAAGGGCGCTTTGCGTAGAGGTTCCCTCACCTGTGCGCAAGAGAATGGCAGGATTGCCATCCTTACTTGCACGATATCGGTTGCGGCAAGGTGTCGCGATCCGTTTCTTGCGATTGAACAGGAAAAGGTCGCAGCTATTTTGCGTCATGAAAAATGATGCCGAGCGTGTGCCGGCTGCCGGCTATCAGACGGCTTACTCCATGCCGCAAGCTCACTCTATAGTGCCCGCGCGAACTGCGTACGGGCCGACTATTCACAGCAAATACGACTGCTTGTCCCTGGACAAGCGGAACCACCTCAGCACGCCCGGCGCGCTTAGGGTCACTTTCGGTTAATAGAAGTTCGCCGCCGGTGAAATCTTTCCCCGGCGCAGACAACAGAAACACAACCTGGAAGGGAAAAACATGTTGGCCATATAAATCCTGATGCAGGCAACAATAGTCTTCCGGTCCATAACGTAGCATCAACGGCGTTGGTCGTAACTGGCCCGCCTCGTGACAGATGCTGGCGAACTGAGAATGTTTTTCCGGAAATCGCTGCGCAATGCCCATCGCCTGGTGCCAACGATTTGCAATAGCGTGCAGGTGGCCATATAGTGAGGCGCGTGCTTCCTGGACGAGGTCCGGTAGAGGATAACGGAAGTACTTGTATTCACCGCGGCCGAATGCGTAGCGTTCCATGACGATACGACTCCGAAATCGCTCTTCTTCAGCATATAACGAAACCGCTGCCTGACATTCTTCCCGACTTAGCAAGCGCGGTAGCAGGGCAAAGCCGTCCGCGGTTAAGGCCGCCTCAATTTCGTTCCAGCTCACGGTCGCCAGGCGCTCGGTCAGGTACTGCTTGGCGGAGAATGTGTATTTTTGGTCATTCGTTACGGTGACCGGAGCCGATTCCGGCGTTTCAATTGTCATGATTTTTATATAGGTTCTTTGCTGCTTTCCAGATTGCATAGGCTTCGGGCATACATACGGCACAAGGACGGTAACCTGCAGCGATGGCAGTCTCTTCATCCGCAAAAAAAACCCTGTGTTTCACGTATCCGCCGCGGGCAATGGCGAGGAGCGCTGAACGGCAGTCTAATCTGCCATACAGCTTTCCGCGCCGGTAGCCACCTAGAGTTCCGGGCAGATTACTTTGGAAGGATTTTCCATCAGGCCCGGTTAAAGTCCATGTTTTCTTAATGATCACTTTTTTCTTCAGGGCGCTTGATGAAATATCAGTTCAATGGCCATACGCTCGCCACTGCGCAATCGGCTCACCGCATGCTTGATATTGACCCGGTAATACCCTTTGGAGCCCCTGAATGGACGATGGGCAACTGTGATGATCGCCGCATCTCCTTTCCGAAGCGGTAATACCATCGGTCGCGATTGCATGCGAGGGCGCTGCTCCGTCATGATGAATTCGCCTCCGAAAAAATCTTTGGTGGGATCCGACAGTAGAATGACCAGTTGCAAAGGAAAGGTGTTCGCATCGACCAAATTTTGATGCAGCGCGTGATACTCCCCAGGCTGCATGCTGCTGATGAAGCTCATTTCAACGACCTGCCCGAGTTCTTGATTGACGCGCGCATAGTCAGTCATCGAGGGCGGGTATCGAGTGTCTTTACCCATAATCTCAGACCATCGGTTGGCTATCGGCACCAATCTTGAAAAAAGCGCCTCTCTACAACGATGCAAGGGCTGCGGCAGTTGGTTAGGCAGGCGCAAGAAATTGCCAACGCCTAGTCCAAGTGCATCCAAGGATTGTTGTTGTCCTTGCTTATCCTGGTTGTTCGCCAATTGTTTGAGCCCATCTATCTCTTGGTCAGTGACAAATTTGGGCAGTAAAGCGTAGCCCTCTTTGTTAAGATCAGATTCAATACGCCCCCAGTCAAGTGCTGCGATTTTTTTGTTGTCCATTATTTTTTTTTGATGATCAAAGTTCTGCTTCGCGCCTGAGCAAGTCACGCTTGCGTTCGACACCCCAACGGTAGCCAGAAATATCGCCATCGCGCCGAACGACACGGTGACAAGGAATTGCGACCGCAATTCGATTGGCTCCGCATGCCTGAGCGACCGCGCGAACCGCCTTCGGGGAGCCGATTGTCGCGGCGATTTCCGCATAGCTTGCCGTGGCTCCGACAGGTATCTTGCTCAACGCCTGCCAAACCCGTTCCTGAAATGCAGTTCCCCGGACGTCCAACGGGAGATTCAATCCCAGTGCTGGCGCCTCGATAAAGCCCACCACTTGAGCCATCAGCTGCTCAAAGCTGGAGTCCCCACCAATCAGACTCGCTTTACGGAACATATCTTGCAGATCTCGGACCAGTGCTTCCGGATCGTCGCCAAGCAATATGGCGCAAATTCCAAGCTGGCTCCTCGCTACCAGAATTGCTCCGAGCGAACATTGCCCTATGGCAAACCGAATTTCTGAGTTTTGGCCGCCCTCTTTGTAGTCGCGTGGAGTCATTCCAAGCAATCCTGCTGATGCCTCGTAAAAGCGGCTGTTCGAATTAAAGCCGGCACCATAGAAGGCGTCGGTGATCGTTTTAGTTTCACCCAGCTCGCCCCGCAGGCGGCGTGCTCGTGACGCACTAGCATAGGCTTTGGGCGTCAAGCCCGTCTCTGCCTTAAACACGCGATGGAAATGAAACATGCTCATATCCGCCTTTAGCGCCAGTTCTTCCAGATTCGGCTGGTTTTCAGCGTTTTCGATCAGTCGGCATGCTTCCGCAACCACGGCAGTTCGATGAGCCGCCGCCGCTGTTCTGTCCCCAGATGCGCGTTTGCTTGCTCGGTATCCTGCCGCCTCAGCGTCCGCGACGGTGGAGAAAAATTCTACATTTTTGCGGTTTGGAAGTCGCGCGGAGGAGCTTGGCCGGCAATAAATGCCGGTAGTTTTAACGGCATAGACAAAGTCAGCGTCAGCGCTAGCATCGCGAGCCTGAACAGCGGCCCAGCGTTTTTCGTCCAGATCGGCAACTTGGGCAGTTTGTAATTCGGTTATGCGAGATTTCATGATTTTTCCTGATGGATATGTCAATGCAATCACTTTACAATCGAGTTTCATCGCAAGAACTCCGTTTCTTGCTTCGGAATCCGTTACTCGGTACATCGCCACAAATACCACGCGGCGATCGTACGATAGGGGCTCCATTCCTGACCAATCTCACGCATACGAGCTGGCGATGGTGCTTCGGCCAATCCCATTAAACGGCGATATCCCTCACGAATACCAAAGTCGTCAACCGGTAAAATATCCGACCGTTCTAGACTGTAAATAAGAAACATCTCAACGGTCCACCGTCCAATGCCACGGAGGGGAACCAATCGTTTGATCAGATCTTCGTCGGGAATGCCAAGCGCGGCCTGCCTGTTCGGGACTACGCCGTCCAGCGCAGCCTGGGCGATTCCTCGAATAGTGGCGAGCTTGGAGGCCGAGAAGCCACAGGCTCGCTGCAACTCAGAATCGGTAGCCAAAAGTTCTTGTGGTGCGGGGAAAGAAGTATTTGGATACAACGCTAGCAGCCGACCTAGAATCGCATCGCCCGCTTTTGCATGAAGCTGCTGATAGGCAATGGCGCGCACGAGGGCCTCGTAGGGCTCACGCGCAGGCTTGGCTTCGTGGCGGCATGGCCCTACTTTGGCGACGTGGCGCGCCCATTCAGCGCCCAACGTGGACAGATAAGCGGTAGCCTCTTGATAGGCCGCAGGGGAAAGGTCAGCAATCATCATTAAAACCGGGTAGCCGGAGGTCTTGGGAGGCCAGGGACAGGGCGCCCTCATGCGTTAACAGCCAGCGTTTTCGGTCGATTCCCCATGCATACCCTCCGAGACCACCGCTTTTGGTGATCACTCGATGGCATGGAACAACAATGGCGATTGGATTGGAACCGTTAGCCGAGCCAATATCGATTGCTACGCGCGGATCGTCATAACCAATTGAGCGGGCAAGCTCGCCGTAACTGGTAGTCTCACCAGCGGGAATTTTACGCAGCGCAGCCCAGACCTGGCGCTGGAATTCTGTCCCTGCAGTTTCAGTGGGGATTTCGTCCAACGCTAGAATTTGTCCGTCGAAATAGCGCTGCAGAGCGTCTGTCACGCCAATTGGTGCTGGTGCCTCCGTCAATTCATAGCGCGTGTAATGCTCGCGCAGCCTGCGATGCAAGTGGGCCTCTGAATTGCTAAAATCAAGCGCGCGTAGATGGTGCCGGTCGTCCGAGACGATTAAAAGTACGCCGAGCGGTGAATTCAACGTACTGATGTTGAATTTCATTTTCCTATTCCTTTGATGGGGTTATCTCAATTTGGAAATTGTTGAATCTGACAACAGAAAAGCTTCACCATTGATCATGTGGACCTCCGTCTGCCCCGCAACATTTGTACGCCAGGTCGCTTGGCCTTCATTCACCGCATTCTGGAAGTACAGAGTCATCGCCAATTTCGCGTTCGCGTTTGCGTAGAAACCAGCGATAGTGCTCGGAAGTGCCATTGAGGCATCGAGTGACTTGGTCTGCATGACGGAATATGAAAATCGTTGGCGGCTGGGTAGTGTGCTATTGCGGCCAGGCCGAAACAATCCGTTTCTTGCTTTCGAAATCGGCTGCCCTCCCATGCCATGATGGCATTTGGCGTCTAGTACGCTCATGATTCTATTTTCAGCTCAAAAGAGTTCGAGCCGTCCTTTCAGTATGAAACCTCTGCCGCTCGTGGCTTGCACCTGGATGTCTGCACAGACTCAACACGGTGGGCAAGCATTTCCAACGCACCGTCGGGAATGCCATGGGACCGAAGGCTGTCGAGGGTCTTAAAAAGATATTCGGCAGAACTTCCTAGGCCGCCTGATGCTGTCGCAAGTGTTTGCACGATTGCATCTTCACTTAGATTGCCTGCGTAATGAGCACTCGCGGGATTGATAGTGAATGCGATGGCACGACCGAAGCGGCGGCCAGAAGTGTCCGTGACATCTATCCAGCGCGGAATATAGGCGTCATACGCCATCTCTCGTCGCCAGAGAAGTGGAAGTTCGGTCGCAATGTCAGACTCATCGATCTTGAGCGCGGTGCCGGTACATGTTCCGCCTTTTTCCAAACCAAGGACGAGACCGGGTACATCAGGCGATCCTCGTCCTGCCGAAATTGAATGGCAAAACTTGCGATGCCAACCTTCAATGGAAGCAGCCCTGCGTTCTGTTGTGCGAATGGCCGGGTTCCATATTAACGAACCATACCCAAAGAGCCAAAGATCACCGGGCGGTCTGGTAAGCAGCATGAAATGTAATGACAGTTTTCGATCATCTTCGGACAGCAGTTTGAGATTCGGAGCGTCCTTTGACAGAATCACCTCCATTCCTCCGACTTCAAGGAGTGATCGCGTCAATATTGGCGTGATGGCACGCGGCGGAAGGCACGCTGAGCTTTGTTCGGGGTACAGAGAATTCATCATATTTTTTGTTCGCAATGTCTTCGGCCTGGATCAGTAGGTGCCTTGGGGAAGGCCCAAGACCACACCAGATGAATAGTCCGGATCACCTGAATTCGGAAAATTCTTTGGTGGGGACCGAGCTCATCCGTAGCTATACTTTGACCGGTGTCGGGGAGATTCACACCCCGAATCTTGCTTTCTAAAAATATTTTCTCAACTGGCTGTCTGTGGCATTGGTCAGCAAGAAACGGGAGGATGAACCTGCGCGTAATTGATAGTGTGTGTCTCTTTGCACCCATTCGATTAGCTCATATGCTCACGATCACACCTCAAGAATCACCAACTTCGTTATCGAAATATTGCCAGCTGACCGTCGACGAACTTCCCCAGATGTTTTCCAATTTTGGGCTCGAATTAAGCCATAAAAAACTGGTGTTGACAGACCCTAAGCGGCTGACCGGCATTGCGGAATCCAACCCGCTGTATGGCATAGTATTGATAGTGGCTGCCTTGTACGGCCAACTTGACATTCCCGCAGATTTTGAAGGAATAAGGCTGAGTGTATTGGTTAAGCGCTGTGTGGATATGGATATGCGGGAACGAAATGCGCTGCTCTATATGGCAGGTCAGCCGCATGTATTAACTCGTCTTAGTGACGAGACATTCCACTATATGTTAATAGAAGTGTTAAGGACTGACCGATTACACGAATTGTTCTGCCATGGACAGGGGGGGCTTTATCATCGCGGCATTACACCTTGTGCCTATAACGAAATCACTGGTGAAATATGTCCCGAGGAGATGGCTCGTTGGCGCGCCGACTTTCGATCCATGTCTCCGGAGCGCCAGATGATGGCCGCGACAATCATTTGGTTGTACCGATCCGGCCCAGATTCGATCTGGCTGCGTCGTGTTCCTTGCACTTGGTCCGCAATAGAAGCTTTGCGCTACATGAAGGACGCAGGTTCGCTATCGCGGTGGTTGCGGTTGTTGATCTATTTCCCTGGTTGGTGATTCGTTCACCGAGTTCGATAGCAAATTTCGGAGTTCTCGCTCGGCGAACGCGCCAAGACGCGAAAATGTCGCAGCTTCCCGACAATACCCCTACCGCATTCAGGCGCTTTTCCGGGTCGACTAGTTTACGGTTTACAATCAGGCCATCATTCTCCATGCGGAGAAGCAATCCATTGACCCTGAAACCAGCATACGGATATGACGCGCCCGATCGCCAATTACAAATACTATGACTTCGTGATGGCAGCCTTTGTCACGGTTTTGCTGTGCTCCAACCTGATCGGCGCGGCCAAGGCGGCGCAAGTGACGCTGCCCATCTTCGGCACCGTCACCTTCGGAGCCGGCGTCCTGTTTTTCCCCGTATCCTATATTTTTGGCGACATACTGACCGAGGTATATGGCTACGGGCGCGACCGCCGCGTGATCTGGGCCGGCTTTGGCGCACTGGTGTTTGCCGCGCTGATGTCGGTAGTGGTGCTGTCCTTGACGCCGGCGGCCGATCCATTCAACAGCGAATACCAGACCCATCTGAACGCCGTATTCGGCAATACGCCTCGCATCATTCTCGGCTCGATGATTGCGTTCTGGTGCGGCAGCTTCGTCAATAGCTATGTGATGGCGAAGATGAAGGTAGCGATGGAAGGCCGCAAGCTATGGGCGCGCGTGGTAGGTTCCACCGTATGCGGCGAGTTTGTCGATTCCAGCCTGTTTTACGTGATTGCCTTCTATGGCATCTGGCCTCACCATCAATTGCTGGTGGTGATCATCGCGCAATACGTGCTGAAAACCGGCTGGGAAATCGTAATGACGCCGGTCACCTACAGGATCGTGGCCTTTTTGAAGCGCATGGAAAACGAGGACTATTACGACCGCGACACCAATTTCAATCCATTCAAATTGAAGACCTGATACCCGATACCGTATTTCGGTGCCGTACAATGCGGCAACCAGCACCGGTCCCGGCTTACTTGAGCCAGAACGCGAAAAAGTGCCCGCAAGCGCGGCACCTGAAATATTTGGTGAAACCCAGGATTTTCATCCAGATTGATCGGCGAAGCCGGCGCAGGTCGCCGGATCCGCATCGTGGGCAATCGACCATATCCCACCCCTTGCATGCTGAGAAATCCGGGCAGTTTACATCCCTTCAGGAAATGTTTCAATGCAGAAAGAATAACCTGCGCCTTTACGCTTGTCCTTGCACCGCCAAAACCATCTGTTCCTTGCTACTCCCCTGCTTGCCGCGTACCATGTCGCCAAATGGAACTTAATTATCAGGAAGCAGCATGAACAACAGTTTGACCATCGATGAGCTGGACGCCCTGCAACAAATTGCGAAAGCCCCCAAGCAAGGACGGGCCTCGGCCTGCGTGGCCAGGAACACCAAGCGCCTGGCCGGGCTTAAATTCATCGCGTTTGAAAGGGACGGCAGCCTCAGCATCACCGACAAGGGCCGGGAAACCCTGTTCATCAAGAATTGCATAGACGGCTTGCGCGCAATTTCGAAAGACCCGCTGGCACACTTGAGCGCCGATGTAGCGCTGTTCCTCGGCAAAAAGGGCCATATTGTGCCGCGTGCAGAAGGCGGCTTTGACATTACGGCGCGCGGCAGCGAAAGCCTGGCCGATATAGAGGCACGCTAAAAGCAGGCTCCTCGCTACCGCAACCACCGGCAATCCCGGCCGCTGGCAACCAGGCCGGCGCGAAGCTATCCGCCTGATATTAGTCCCTGGCCCTGCCAGGGATCAGGGCGGCAATACGCGCCGCCTCATTCGCAAAGCCGTGCTGTTGCGGCCCACCCATGCCTGGCGGAGGCATGCCCGCATGCCTCCCTACCCCTTCCAGTCCTTCCGGCCCTTCCAGCTTGCCTCGTATGCCGGGCGGCCCCTCGCCTGGAGCCGGCGGCCGGTCTGCGATGGCATTGGCGGCCTTATCCACCACGATGGACAGCGTGGCGACATAGCGCCCCTGGTCTTCACGCACCGCGCCGACCACACTGCTGCCGGCCATTAGCGCAATCCCGTCATTGCTATTGAGGGTCTCGCGCACACTGCTGCGTTGGTAGTCCGGCAACCTGGTGTACAGGAATTCGTTCAGCGCATCCGGCAAAAAGAACTGCGTGGCCAGCATGGTCCTGCTGCCGCCGGCGTTCATTAGCTTCAGGTGGATGTGGGTAGTGCGCCCCTCATACCAGCCGGGATAGATGGAGCGGAATGCAGCGATGCCCTGCGCATCCGTCATCTGGCTGCCTCGCAGAAAAGTCTTGCCCTCCATGTCGACCGAATGGTCGTCGCCCTGCCCCGCATAGCCGGAATAGACGCCGGCCGCATTGCAGTGCCAGACATCCACCCTTGCGTCCTTCAACGGGGCGCCACCCTGGTCGATGACACTCAGCCTGATTTCCAGCGGCACGCCTTGCAGGCCCTCGGTAATATCTGCCCGCATCAGTCCGGCGTCAAAATAATAGGGGCCTTCCGTGGTTGGCGCGGTCAGCGCCAGGACGGCGCTGTGTTTTTTGTTTGCCGCAGCGGCATCGCCGCGGCCCAGGCCGAGCGCACCGGCACCGGCAATTCCCATCGCCAGTATGCGGCGCCGATTGATCTGTATATCCTTGTTGTGGTCCAAGCCGGGCTCCTATAATTGAAGCTCCACTATAGCTGGCGATTGTTTCGCTTTTGTTGCTATGCCATCATGAAAAATGTAAAGCCGGGTAAAGGCGGCAGCATGCTTTTTTACGCCGGCAATGCGGAACGGAAGGAGACAGGATGAAAACGGACTATCCGCTGGAAGGCGGCTGCACCTGCGGCACGGTGCGCTACCGGATGACCGGCAAGCCGCTATTTGTGCACTGCTGCCATTGCCGCTGGTGCCAGCGCGAGACCGGCGCATCCTTTGCGCTGAATGCGATGATAGAAGCCGACAGGATCGTCCTGCTGCAAGGCGAACCGGAGGCGGTGGACACGCCATCGTATAGCGGCAAGGGACAAAAGATACTGCGCTGCCCGCATTGCCGCGTCGCGCTATGGAGCCACTATGCCGGCGCCGGCGAAACCATATGCTTTGTCAGGGTGGGCACGCTGGATATGCCGGATGCGCTGCCACCGGACATCCATATTTTTACCGGCTCCAAACAGCCCTGGGTACTGATACCGCCGGGGATGCCGACAGTGCCCGAATACTACCAGCGCAGCCTATTCTGGCCGGCAGACAGCCAAGAGCGGCTGGCTGCGCTGAAGGCAAGGAAGCAGTGAGAAATGTCAGATCAGGATTTGAATTTGCGCATCAATGCATCCAGCTGGTTGCCGGACGCCGGCGCAAGCTCGCCATCATCGGTATCCGCATCGGCATGGTCTTCAAATTCTTCCGCCAGGTTTTTCCAGCCCTTGGATGCGGCAAAGGCATTGAACTCTTCCGGCGCTTCCAATACGATCAGCTTGTCGTCCTGCAGCCCCAGGTCACCATGCCCGAAGTCCGGGCCGACATAACCGAGGGCGCGCAATTTGGCCAGGATATGACCCACCAGCACCTGGTCCTGATACAGCTTGCCCTGCCCCAGCGCGGCGGCAAAATCGACATAGACATCGATGATGCCGTAGCCCTCGTCAAAAATACGGATGCCTTTGATTTCATGGGTTTTACCGGCAGCGTCAACGGCCTTGAACGGGCCGCTAAGCTGGATATCGTCGTTGTCGTTGCTCATGGGAACTCGATTCTTCAATAAGGAAATTCAGGCCAGCATACACCAAAGGGAGCTGGCTGGTCTGCCACTCTAGCGTGGCTTGCTATACTCATTCTCCACCCACGCTTCGGCGCTGGTGCGGCTGAGCTTGAAACCCGCGGCGACTTTTACCTGGGCCAGTTGCTCGCCCAGCTCGTCATAGGCGCTCAGCAGCGCATAGGGATCGTCTTCATCTGGGACGATGTCCAGATTGACCTTGATGGTGGCGGCCGGCGTATTGACAAAAATGCTCTTGTGCAGCGTGGCGTGCAGTTGCTGCTCATGCCTGCGTATGACTTCCGATGCGGTCTTGACCAGCGTGCCGAAGGCGTTGGCATCCAGCGGCTTGGGATTTTTCTTGTCGCGCCCCATGGTCCAGGGCCCCACCAGCGCCGGCTCGGCCTGGCCATCCTGGTACATCGCCACGGCCCAGCCCTCATCATCGTCGTTCTTGATGACACGCGCTGTCCAGCCCTTGTCGCACCATAGGCGCGGTTCCTGGGTCTTGATGTCGTCCTGGGGCGGTGCAGGCTCGCCGGCCAAATCCGGCGATGGGATAGCTTGATTGCTCATTGCAGCTGTGCTCACGGTGTTCTTGGTGTACGGGCCGCCATGATAGACTAAATTCACCGCCGGCACACGCCCGATTGCCGCAGCCCATGCGATTGGAGCACGAGGTGGCAAAGACCGGGCCTGGCTGAAGCCTTGCACTGTGGCCGGCTCAGTTCGGCCGGTATCCCTTGGTCTTCAACTGCTGCAGTTTTGCCGAGTACAGGTCGCGGTCGGCGCTGGTGGGGCCGGTCTCCAGCGCGATGGCCATGTGCTCGCGCGCCTCTTGTATGTCGCCCAGGCGCAGGTCGGCAATGCCCAGCCAGAACTGGAATTCATGGTAATAGGCGGCGCGGTTGACTTCCTTGCTGAACAGTTCTTTAGCCAGCTTGAAATTTCCCGCCCGCATGGCGTCCATGCCGCGGTCAAAGAAATAGAAAGGCGGAAAAGGTTCTATCCTGGTCAGCCTGAGGCTGAGGGCCTTCGCCTCTTCATTGCGCCCCAGCTGCGCCAGCAGCTTGGCCTGATTGGACAGGGCCGCAACATTATCAGGTTCGCGCTCCAGTATCATGCTGAATACCCGGTCCGCCTCTTTCAGGTTGCCGTGGGTCTGGTAGATGACGCCCAGCGTATTGTAGGCGCTCAAAAAAGTCGGCGCCTGGCGCACCGCTTCGCGCACCCACCAATAGGCTTCATTGACATTGCCGGCAGCCAGCGATTCTGCCGCGCGATTATTCATGTACATGCCGATGATGGTGCTTTCCGCGATCGCCTTCCTGCGGTATTTTTTTGCTTCATCCGGAGGCAGGAAATCGATGATCGTCGTAGGATCCCCCAATGGGGCGTAGTGCGTTTCCAACGCCGACTTGCGCAGCGCCAGGTTGACGTGGCCGCTGAGGAAATTGAGATTGCCCCTGCGGCTCCATGCTTCCTCAACATAGACGCTCTGGAATTCGACATTGATGCCCATCTGCTTGGCAAAAGCCGCGGTCATGATCACCAGCGACAGGCAATTGCCGGAGCGCGATGTATAGGCCTGCGCCGCATTCCTGGTCATCGCCGATTCGTATTCCAGCTTGAGTTGTTGTTTGGCATACAATGCGTCCACCAGCGCATCGGTGGTTCCCTTGGCGCGCGCCGCTTTGGCAATATCGTTGTCCAGGTAATGCCGCATCTCGTCGTTCAATGCAAACACGTCGGCGGCATCTATCCTGACCGGCGGCGGAGTAAACAAGCTGTCATTGAGGACGTTCTCAACCGGCGGCACCGTAGTAACGCTGGCGCAGGCGCTCAACAACGCGCATATGCACAGGATGGCCCAGGTTTTCATTTCCAGTCTCCTTTTCCGGCATGCAGCCGTTGCAGTTGCCTGCCTCAGGCATTGCGATTCCGGAGTCGCTCGGATGCCAGTCTCCGTTTTAATTATAGAACCCATTGCAGCAATAGTAGCATCGTAATTTCGAATTGATATGCATCAATAGCAGGCAATTCAATATTGCGTTGCGTCAAATGATACACGGCAGTGCCGGCGGCTATTGGCGAATAATCATGATTCCAAAAACCGTATAAACTCGGGCATGATTGACCTTATCCAGGATACCGCCATGACCGCTACCCATCTTCCCATCAGGCTCCGGCCAAGCCAGGACTTGCGCGCAGCGCTGCAGGAAATTTTGCCGCAGCAGGGCGTCAGTGCCGCCTACGTATTGCAGGGCATAGGCAGCCTCAGCGTCGCGCAGTTGCGCCTGGCCGGCGCCAGCCAGGCCACGGAGTTGCGCGGCGACCTGGAAATACTCAGCCTGGCGGGCACCTTATCGGCCGACGGCGCACATCTGCACATGGCGGTGGCCGATGCCCAGGGCCGCGTCACCGGCGGCCATGTCGCAGCGGGCTGCACAGTACGCACCACGGCAGAATTGCTGCTGGTGCTGCTGCCGGATTATCATTTCAGCCGGCAGCAGGACGCTGTCACCGGGTATGCCGAACTGGCAATACATCTGCATGCACCCGCTGAATAAAAGCCTGATCCGATGTGGAGTGCGCCGAAAGCGGAATGCGCCGCAGGCAGCAAGGCTTCCTGCCTGGATAGACAAGGCGGATAGGCGATAAGTTCCAGGCTTATTTATGGGTACCGGCCTTATTCGGCCAATGGGCTTCCTGCTGGTATCGCGGCATCGGCGGGTTCATGCGCGCGCCGCAGGTCCTCGGTGGTCTGGCCCCTGCCGTCCGGACTCCAGCCTGGCGGCATCAGCAGATAGCCGAAGAAAGCCCTGGGGCTGCGGACGGCGGCGAGATCGCGCAGCAAGGCCTGCCATTGGCCGATTTCTATCTGCCACAGGTTATAGCCGCTGACAGGATGCACCAGGCCATAGCGGCAAGGCAGGTCTGCGCGCTCTTCCCGGTAGGTGCCGAACAGCCTGTCGAAAACGATCAATACGCCGCCGTAATTGGCGTCCAGGTAGTCCAGGTTGGCTGCGTGGTGGACCCGGTGTGCCGATGGCGTGTTGAAGATGTATTCCATCCACCCCAGCTTAGGGATCCAGGTCGCATGTATCCAGAATTGATACAGCAGGTTCAGCGTCAGCGTTGCGGCGACCACCCGTGGCGAAAAACCTAGCCACATCAATGGAATAAAGAACAAGGCGGTCCCGGTCAATTTGCCGAAGATGCCTATCCGGTAAGCCGCTGCCAGGTTCAGCTCATTCGGCGAATGATGCACCGCATGGTTGCCCCAGAACCAGCGCACCCGGTGCGCCGCGCGATGGTACCAGTAGTAACAGAATTCTTGCCCTATGAATAACAGCAGGAAGGCTTGCCAGCCATCCAGCGCTATCGTCATCAAGCGGTGTTCCCACGCATAGTTGATAAGCGGTGTTGCAATGGACAAGGGCAGGAAAATGGATATTACCGTACGCAAAAACAAGTCGGACAAGGAAATCCCCAGCGCCTTCCAGTCATATCGCTGCAAGGACGACAACACCAGTGCCTCGATCAATGAAGATACGACAACGATCGGCAACGCCACAAACAGCAGGAATTTTTCTATCGGTCCCATATCGGCGATCGCTTTAATGTCCGGTTTAATTTTTTAGTGTACGGTCCGCGGAATGGCTTGTCCAGCGGGCATCTGCGCTCAAGTGCTCAGAATGCCGTACTCAGGCAGCAATTCGTGCAGCACATAAAAGCGGTGCGCCTGCAAGCCGTCATGAAACAGCTTCCAGTGGCTCTTATGGAACCCGGCCGGCAATGGCAACTTATCATCCTCGTTGTCATTGATATCGTCTTCCGTGCCCAAGGCCATTTCCTTCCAGGAGCCGACTCCCAGCTCCAGGTAGTCGACCGGTTCGTGAAAACCGAAAGTGCCGTCCCTAGCCATGTCCAGCCAGCGTACATGCCTTGCATCGGGGTCTTCGTCGGTGATGTCGCGCAGGTGCTGGAGCAGCGTGGGCCATTGCGGCGGCAGCGGATAGGTCTTGTCCAGCGCTGCGGGATTGCTCTTGTAGTCGCGATAGCGGCAAAACCACTGGAACAATTCCGCCGCGGCTTCGGAAAAATCTTTATGATTATCACGCACGATGGTTACGCCGAAAGCGTTTTCATAACTCCACCTCAGGTAGGGCCGGTCCGGGTAGCTGAGCACGGAACCGTGGCCCAAAGGAAGCATGGCGCCCACCAGGCCCTGCATGGCCTTGTCCCAGTTGAGGCCGAACATTGAAAGCGCCTTGTCGGCAAAGGACAGTTCGTGATGGCCGTCATTTTCAGCCTGCAGTTTGCTGGCGATATTCAGCTTGCTGGAAAAACCGACAAAGCCCTGGTGTGCCCAGGTATCGACAAAGACGTGCGCCGCAATACCCAGCCGGTATAGCGCATAACCGCGCGCCTGCCGCTCGGTGACAGAACGCATCAACTCACGGGCCGGAGCGCTGTTGGGACGGCATACGCAGCGCTGCGCAAAGGCTTCCGCATCCAGCGCCGGCGGAACATCCGGCCTGGGTTCATTATTATTGCCGGGCAAAAAATGGAATGGCAGCCAGACGCGATGGTTGGACAGCATCTGCATATTACTGTAATCAAGCATCTTGTGCGCCGATGCGATGCGTTCGTACAGCATGCCGTTGTCGAACCAGATTTCGCCTTTATTGGTGGCGTCGTCTACATATTGCGCGCTGTGCGCAATAATGTCCGCATCGTCAAAATCAAACCCTGCCAGACGGGCGATGATATAGGTCACGCCATGATGGAAGTCTATTTGCATAATCCGCCCTGATTGATTGGAACCGAAACGCACCACTGTACAGGCAATGTATAGGATTATTCCAGGATGCGGAAGCCGCCAGGCGGTTTATTCACAAAATCCTTCATCGCCGCCGGCCGGTAACTGCCGTCGCCCGACCACCTGCTGAGTACGCTGGGATGCAGGAAATCCGTCAAGGCCACCGGTCGCGGCGAGCGCCCAAGCGCGTCGAAAGGCGGCTTGGTCCAAGGCGTATGGATGGCGCTGCCCAGCACCACGGGCCTGGGCATGTAGGGCGGTGGATTGACAAACAGGATGCCGGCCGACTGCAGCTTCTTCGTCATCCAGTCCAGTGCAATATCCGATAATTGCGATTGCCCTGCCGCATAACCGCCGCCGACATCGCCATGCGCGCCGACAAACCAGCATTGCTCCACCCCGTCGCGCGCCGCCCACCGCGTCACCGGAAAATCGATGCGCAGCTCGTCGATCGCCATCGCATGAAAGCCGTGCGCAACCAGCGGACTGAGCTTGTCGTCGACAAAACGGAACAAGTCATACCGTTTTCCCTGCATATAGGTTGGCAGGCCCAGCGCGCCCACCGTATCCCAGACCGCGACCGCTTTGATCGGCACTTCAGGAATCAGGCTGTTGGCCTGCAGGCCGGTAGCGACAAAGGCCTGGATGAAATTGACAAAAGTATTGGAAATATCCGATAGCGCATTGGCCGGGGTAATCGATACCGATTTCGACTTGGCCCAGGCGGCGATCGCCAGCCGGTAGCCGGTTTCCTTGTCGTCGGGGTCATAGGTCGCCGGATTGAGCAAGCCTACCCGGGCTATCATGCCGGCCAGCGCCCGCGCCGTATACGCGCCGCGGCTGAAGCCTATGATGTGGATCGCGTCGCCCGGCCTGTAATGGCGCGAGATGAAGGTGTACGCGCGCACGATGCGGGCAATGATGCCCATGCCGAACGCGCCTCCCAGCAGCTTGTTCAGCAGGTTTGCCGAATCACCGACGCCGTGCAGGTACTTGGCCACCTGCAGCACCTCGCCGGTGGCGGAGCTGCAGGATATCTCTTGCTCGTTGGCCAGGCCTATCGTCGCCGGGATCGAATACCCCAGCAGGTTGCCGAATATCTTGACCACGTTGGTGACAGGCGCAGCGGCAAACTCTCCCCTGTCGTCGTTGCCGTCTATCGGTTCCGGGCCGCCGGCAACGGCGGGTCCGTTCCAGGTGCCGTCGGCACACACGATGATATTTTTTGGCATCTTCCCCTCCACTGCGCTGGCCCTGGGCATTGCCGGACTGTGGAGCGATGCTACAACTTCATTATTAAAATTTCAATATCAATCTAACATGTATTCCTACGGAAAATCATTTCGGCCGGCATGGGGTGTCTGCGGCCTGGCAGCAGGTGCAGCCCAGCCCATAAGGGAAAACCAGGCATGCTCAAAGGAAGCCGTTCTTGCCGCCCACTCACCGCAGGACTAAAATAAAACCCATAGCTCCTACGCCGGAAGGCATGGGCAAAGCAGCGGAACAGCGTACGATGAATACGCTGTAACTCATGGATGGAGTAGCCGATGGACGCAAAACAACTTGTTGCCGCTATTGCCCTAGCCACCGTCGCTATTGCCGCTTTAGCAGACGACGAACAAGCCACCGGCGCCCGTGCCAGTTCAGTTGCGCCCGCAGCCGGAACGGCAAATACCGGCGCCGAGCCGGCGAAAACCACCGTGGCCGCAAACCCCAGTCAAACGAACGAGCGCAAAACCCGGGCAGAAGTAAAGGCGGAAGTGGCGCAAGCGCGCGCTGCGGATCCGCATTTCGGCGATGCTGTCTGCTCAGATTTTTTCCCCGCAACTCCGGTGCGCTTTAGCGCCAGGCAGCCGGCTATCGGCAAATAGGCTTTGCCATTTCGCCTGCCCGCTGCCAGTCGGGATAGATTCAAGATAAATTCAGGACGGAACCCCGGCGTCATCCCTATGCAGACGAGCCCGGTCCAGCAGCAGGTCAAAATTCCACATATGGTTTTGCGGCTCGCCGCCAATCTCCACGCTGGCGATATATCCATTGTCGCCATGGCGTTGGCCGGTGCCGCTGGCACGGGTTTGCGGCTCGCCGTCCACATGGAAATCGAGCGTGACCGATTCGCCGTTTTGCGTCTCCGCGGATAGCAGGCCGGCCACGGTGCGCGCGGTAAAATCGATTACATACTGGGGTTCTTCATACTTCGGCGGATTAAGTGGCATGGCCGGTCTCCTAAAAATTTGGGCAAGGTAGTCAAGCTTGGCTACGACTCTGCAAGCTCACAGTACGCCAGCGCGCACAAGCACTGAAAAAGCAGCTTCTACCAGGCAAGGCACGGCGGGGCAGATGATTTTCACGCAGTTTCCGTACGTTGCCGCACCGAGACAATTTTGACTCGCGCCTATTGTATCAACACTAATTCCCGACGACATCCCCCCTGGGCACCTCCTGTGATTGCAGCACGGATTAGTTGAGTGCGCGGCGGCTTCTATTTCAGTCGCGCGCAAGACACAGCGAGAAATTTTCAGGGGGTATTACTAATTAAGGATCGCCACAATGAAAAAATTATTCCCCATGATACTGACTGGATTGTTTGCCATGTCGATGAACGTACATGCTGTCGCAGCTGACGATGCCAAACAGGACGCCAAAGCCGCCAAAGAAATGGCCGAAGGCAATTACAAGGCCGCCAAGGCAACAATAAAAGGCGAGCACGAAGCAGCGGAAGCCGAGTGCAAGAAACTCGATGGCGACGCCAAAAGGAGCTGCAACAAAGATGCCGATGCCAAGCAAAAAATGGCAAAGGCCGATGCTGAAGCCGCCTATAAAAAAGCCAAGGCCGAAGCCAACGCCATGAAATAATGCTTTTGCCGCCCCGCGCATGCCAAGCCTGCGCGGGATTGCTGACGCCTGCACACATATGCGCAAACGACGGCCCTGCGTGGAAAAATTCCTGCAGGGGCAGTCGTTGCAGGCATATCCTGCCGCTCCGGGACTATCGCCTCCAGCAAAATTATCCCCTCATTAGAAATGCGTCGCCAAATGACCTATGCTGTAAGTCAGCGCCATGCACGCGCCGCGCTGTGCTTGTCCTTTAGCGGCTTCGCTCCGCTTCAAGCGCTTCATTCAGCCCAACCGGGGGAGTTACCATGATTGTTGATTTATATCGCCGTACCGAGAACGGCAACAAATATTCCTATCTGGCGGTGCCAACCGGCAAGGCCCTGCCTGAAGAAGTGACGGGCACCGATTGGCTGGTCCACTCCAGGCAACTGGATCTGGAGCAAAAAGAAGGGATTCCCAGCCTTGCAGTCGATGATGTCCTGAAACAGATCGTTGAAAAAAGATATGCGATTACCCACCTGAGCGACCAGACCAGTTTCTAAGAGCACACATCAAACCTGCACGCCTGCTTCTTCTACGCCCCACAGGCCATAGCTCCAGCAAAAGCCGATTGCCCGCTTTCACGCATATCGGCTCTTGCTTTTACTCTCCCCTCAGCCCGCATGATCATGAGCTTTGTTGCAGCCGCTGCAACGGTATCGCGCATGCCCTTCGCCTCATTAGCTAATGAATAATTTCTTTAATTGCAATGATGCCATTGATATAAAGGAAAATTGCAACCAGACTGGATTGCCCGCCTCGGGCATTCAATAAACAAAGAAGCCACAAAGGAGAATAAAAATGAAGCGCTTTAATTTCCAGATCCGCTGCACCGTCCTGCTGCTCTTGACCGCCATGTTTGCAGTCTGCAATACCGCCTTCGCCGACGACGTCAAATACTACAAAGACGGGCCCGTCGTCGAAGTCACCTATGTCAAAGTCAAGCTGGGCCATTTTGATGACTACATGAAGTTCCTGGACCTGAAATACAAAAAGGAAATGGAGGCATTCAAAAAGGCCGGGCTGATCCTGGGTTACAACGTGTTTGCGGCCAATCCGCGCAGCCCGTCCGAACCCAATCTGTTGCTGGTGGTCACCTATCCGAATATGGCCGCGCTCGACAAGACAGAGCAGTTTGAAAGCATAGGCAAGCAGGTCAGCGGCAGCGTGGACCAGCAAAACAAGGAGGCCGTGGATCGCAATGAATGGCGCGATATATTGGGCGGTGAACTGGTGCGCGAGATGATCTTGAAATAAAGCTGGGCGCCGGCGCAGCGCATTGTGCAAGAAATACCATTGCATGCCTGCTTATTTACCCACAGCCAATGTTAACAATCCTGTGGATAAGTCCGTCAAGCAACATCTAGAGCAATGATTTATAAGGATTTATTTCATTTGCTTAAAATTCAGGCAAAAAAAAAGACCCGCGAGCTCGCGCCGCGGGTCGAATCCAATTCCTTAGGAAAACTGGTGAGACAGGCCGCACTATATCGGCCAAATATTTCGCTGCGATGACAAGCACAACATCAGTGCTGGCTGGTGATTGCCTTGCGGACATCCGCCAGGCTGGCGGTGTCATCGAATACCACCTTGCCATCCACCTGTGCTACCCCCAGTTTGCGCCATAAGGCGGGCAGGTCAGCCGTCATCGGCTTGTCGGCCATTTCAGCATACAGTTCCGCCAGCACATGGGTGCCGGTTGCCGCGTCACCGGCCTGCAGTGCGCGCAGCAGGGGCCACTCATTGGCCATGCCGCCGCTGTCGCGGTTGATCGCACGCAAGGCATCTTGCAAGCCGAAGCGGTTCCTGGTCTGCTCGCGCAGCTTCACGTCCGCCAGCAGGCAAAACAACGCGCCGCCCCAGTAAGTGCGGCCCCAGGTGTGGGTATTGTCCAGGCCCTGGTCGCCTTCCTCAGGCAAGCCCTGGTGCAGGTCGCGCATCAGATCGCCCCAGATCTTTGCCGGCGGCAACAAGCCGGCCTGCGCCCTGGCGATGGGTTCCACATAAGTAGCGATACCCTCTTCCATCCAGTGATGCTTGCGCGGCACCAGCGGAAAAGCCAGGTGCACCATCTCATGCACCATGATCCAGTCCCGCGCCAGCGTCCCAGCGTCGCTGTCTTGCCCTATGCCGACCCGGATGACCGGCATGCCTTCGCCAAAAGTCACGCCCTGGCTTATCTTGCCGCCGGCCACCGGCACCAGCAGCAAGCCCAGTTCGCGTACGGGGAATCCGCCAAAATACACCGCCACCGCCTGCGCATCCGAGCGCACCCAATCCAGGACGGCCGTCCTGGGCAAGGCCAGCGTACCGTCAGCAAACACGACGCGGATAGAACCGCCCTGCACCTTCAGCACAGAGGCATCGCCATCATGGATGGCACTGCGCAAACGCGTCTCGGCATCCGGCCCGGCCGCAAGCGTACTAACCGAAATAGCCGCCGACAAGGCCCCGGACAGCAGCAGGCCGGCAACGGAATAGCGTATTTTCACTGGCGCCCCCGAGCGAAAAAGAAGACGTCCAGCATACACGCAAGCAAACCTCCGCGCTGGCGATGGGACGCTTGCCTGCATGCCGGCTCTTTTAGCCACCGGTGCCGGAAGGAAGCCGTGTAGTTTTGCCTGGCCGTTAAACTATCGGGAAATACAGGTCCAGTTGCGAGGCCGGGTCCATGGGGCCGGTGAACCTGGCGTCATAGTATTCAAAGTCTATGCCCGGCTTCCTGCGCAAGCCGTTGTCCTCCAGGCCGTGCTGGTACACATAGCTGAAGGTGTCGCTGATGCTTTCCACCGTGCCGGTATGCGTGAACACCGCGTAGCGCTGCGCCGGCACCTGTACCGTCACCATGCCGGCAGGCACCGGTGCGCCGGGGCTGACCTCGACCCCGGCCACATACCTGAAATCTTCACCGCTGCCGGAAATACACAGGCCGTAACAAACGTCTTTCTGCACGCGATGGGTGATCTCGTGTTCGCGCGGCAGGTAGTGCTGCCAGAATTGCGCGATGCTGCCTTGCTTGTCGTCATATTCCATGCCTGTTACGGTAAAGGCTGGACGCTCGACGATGGTAGGTTTGGTTCTGGATGCGTTTGCGGTAGTCATGATGTTTTGCTCCTCGGAGGTTTGATCGATATAGGCTCTCAGTTCCAGGAATAATCTCTGCTTCACCGCAATCTCGGCTGCCAGTCCGTCTGCGTGCCTTTCCAGGGCTGCGCGCAAACTGGCCTCATTCTCCAGCGCGCCGGAAAACGACAGTTCGCGTATGGTTTCCAGCGGCAATTCTAGGGCGTGTTGACATTCAATTTGGGGGATGCGTTCCAAGCAAAACGCGGGCTGGCAAGGCGTGCGACGCAGTTAAGGCTGGAGCCTTAACAAGGAGCGCAACGCTGTCCAGCATGCGTTTGGCTTGGAACCCGGAGGGAATGGGCCCAAATTGAATGTCAACACGCCCTCGCGCGCGCAGCCACAGTATCCGACGCAAAGTGGAGATCTGAGCCGGCGCGTAGTAACGGTAGCCATTGTCCCGGCCATACTGCGCGGGCCGGAATACGTCCACGGTTTCATAGTGGCGCAAGGTTTTGGCGGTGATGCCGAACACGCGCGCCATCTGGCCTATTGTCAACATTGGTTTCCTCACAGATTATTCAATGCCAAGTCTAGAGGCTGCCCTTGGGGCAAGGTCAAGCCCGCAAATATCTTTGCAGGGGAGCAGCGCGGGACGTGTAGTTTTTTCCGGAAAAATGGAAAAATTCCGGCCGCATTCCATCGGGAACCTCGCACCGGACCGGGCTACTTCCCTACCTGGAAATTCCTGATCTCTTCCAGCGACATCGGCCCCGCGCTGGAAGTCTCTCGCTTTTCCATCGCCAGCCTCAGCATGACAAAATCCACTTCATTGACGGTGCGACGGGTTTCGGGCGCAGTGACCAGTATGTCCACCGCGCGCGGCGCATGGGAGGTCAGTTCGGCGGCGCTTGGTTTCCTGGGCGTCAACACCAGCTTCACATCTCTGCCGGGAGAAAATTGCCGGGTAAGCTTGCCCGCCTCAGCCTGGGCCCGTGCGGCGGGAACGTTTTTCAGCTCCAGCCTGGTATCCCAGCGCGGGCCAAAGTGATATACCGCAGCGTACAACAGGCGTGCCTTGGCCTTGTCGGCGCCCGAAGCCATCAGCGCGTGGTAAAAGGCGGCATGCGCGGCCTCCCAGTCGCCGTCCCTGTCATCGCAGGCGACGTCATGGATGACGGTTGCTTCCAGGTATTTTTCGCCGAAAGGATCGCCGATCAGCGACCGCGCCAATGACGGAATCGACGAGCCGTCGACGATCTTACCGCGGGCAACGCCCCAGCTGACGCCATTGGGGTCGACAAAATCAAACGGCGCCAGCACCAGCAGATGCCTCTCGTCAGGCAGCCACTCCACTTGCAGCGTGCCCTCGAACTTGCCGTAATTGGGTACAGGCGCAGGCGCGAGCGGATCCAGCAGCGACGGCCCCGGCAATGCCTGGGCAAAAGCGTGGGCGGATATGCACGACGCCGCTATCAAAACCCATCTCCAAATATGCATCAGGCGCTCCATGTCCGTTTCGGTTCTTCAGGGCGTGCGATCGTAGATTGTTACGCGTACCAAGCTAAGGTAACTCAAATTTCCAGGCAAAAAAAGCCCGCAAGCTTGCGCCGCGGGCTAATCCAAACCTTAGGGGTTGGAGGGAGAGAGATTTGACTATACTCGCTGGCAAAGTAAACCCCTATCAGAGTTACAATTATTTACTTATTTGATAATTGCCGTATTTCAATATACTGCTTTTTGGTAGCCGACATAAGTCTTAGTGCCTGCAAAAATTGCAAATTCTTGAAGTAAAGCCGAGCGCCCATGCTGGCATCATCCCGTCTTGCTTAAATGGAACCCGACAGCGAGTAATAATCTCCTCGTCCAAGGTAACCAGTTCAGGGCGCTGCGGAAGATCTCCGGGAAGGCGCAATTCCCAAATCAAGCCTGCCCGCCTCAACAGCGACAAAGCCCACCAGCCCGGATCCCATTCACCCGGGGCGTGGCCGAGACGCGCCGAACCGGGAAAGGCATGATGATTATTGTGCCAGCACTCCCCCATCGTCAGCAGTGACGTAAAGCGAATATTTTTCCCCTGAACCGCCGCGCCATTTATGTGGAAGTGCATCGTCCCATGATTATGCGCAAAATATCCAATCAGCCAATGTCCAAAAACACCGGCAGTTACCCTGGCACACACACCCCAAAAAACAAATGCCCATCCGCCCCATAGATAAAAAAGAATAGCCACGGGCAATTGTTGCGCCATCCATGTTCGCTCCAGGAACACGAAGAATCTATCCTTGAGAATATCAGGCTCCACCTGAACATCAGGCGGGGCATCGAGATGCAATTCGCAATTAAGCTGCCACCAGGCATCCAGCCAGAAGGAACGGCCATGCCTTAAGTAATCATGGCAATTTTCGAGACGCTGGGCATAGTCTCTCAGTTCATGCTGCCGCAGTAAACCTATAGGCCCTGCCAGCCCGACCTGAACCCCGAGATATACAAACACATATTCCAGCCATTTTGGACATTGATAGCTATTGTGAATCAGCTTCCTATGGCTGCCCAGCGAGTGGCCGAAGAGCAGCACAATCGCCGTAGTGCAAAGGAACAGCAAAAATGCCGCCCAGCTGAAATGAAGTAATCCCCCCATGATACCGGCCGCTGCCATTCCCAGGAACCAAATTGATTTGACCGGCGCATAGCGTACTGTTCCTGCGCAGACGCGGCCCGTATGTGCAGCTTTGACGCGATGGCCATCCAGGCTGGCCGGCAGCTTATTCATTAACGGATATCCTCAAATAAAAAACTCAAACAGGTTTCTTACGTTTCGTAATTGCCTTGGATTCCCGCTTCAGCGGCCTCCCTACAGGACATATTTCCAAGGCGAAGCTAGTCAAAGTGCTGACGAGGTTGTCTCCATTTAAGCGATAGCGCACGAATTGTCCTTGACGCTCGCTGGTGATCAGCCCTGCGTTCTCCAGCACAGAGAGATGACGCGAAATGGCCGGGGCACTCATGGAAAAACGTTCCGCGAGTTCGGATGTGCTTAATTCCGCATTTGAAAGATAGGCGAGAATTTCACGGCGCGGCTTCGATGCCAGGGCTTCGAATATTTTGTCAGCTAGCATATCAGAACACTTATTAACTAATTAGCTAATAGTCTAATTCATAAAACGAAAATGTCAAACCTGCTTGAATATATTTGTCATCCAACACGAGTGAAATAAAATCAGGCATCTTTGAAACAATACTTAGACAAAGAAAAAATTAGAAGCAACAATAAGCAAAATGGCGATAACATTGCTAATACACCTACCATCTCCAATGCCTTTTGAATAAATTAAGTAAACAAATAAAATGAGCCAGCCTCCAGCCAAACTACTCCAAACCACAGACTTGGTCGCACTAGGCAAGCAGCAGCCAGTCGATACCGACTATCTGCTGACCGCGATCAACGCAGGCTCGCTGCTGTTGCTGAACCAGCGTCCACAGCATTATCCGCAGGAATTGCACAAGGTGGAAGAACGCATCATCGTCCTGCAGGGGCGCGTTGGCATCGCCGCCGGGGAACACCGGGTGGATGCCGCGCAGGGGCAGATGATTACCGTACCGGCCGGTTTGAGCCATGCATATACCGAGGATACGGATGGCATGGTCGCGGTGATCTTCGGGCAGGAACTGGCCTAGCCCGCCATGCGCATCGCGGTATTACAGCACCTGCATGAAGAAGGCCCGGGCCATATCGCGGCCTGGGCGGCGCGACGCCAACTCGAACTCACGGTATTCCGGGCCGACCTGGGCCAGTTGCCGGATACCGGGGGCATGGCCGGATTCGATGCGATGGTCGTGCTGGGCGGGCCCTACTGCGTGTTTGCAGATTCCGAGCCTGCCTGGATGACTGCCGAGAAAGCCCTGGTGCAAGGCATCGTTGCCGATGCGAGCAAACCGCTGCTTGGCATCTGCATGGGCGCGCAACTGATCGCTCAACTGCTGGGGGCAGAGCTGTGCAAGATGAAAACGGCCGAACTCGGCTGGCAAGATTTGCAGCCGCTGGCGCCGCCGTTTGCGCCGGGCACTGCCGTACCGGTACTGCAGTGGCATGAAGATGCGTTCGGCCTGCCTGCGGGCGCCCGCCATCTGGCCAGCTCCACGCATTGGCCGGTACAGGCTTACCAGTGGGGGCCGCGGGTAATGGGCCTGCAATTCCATGCGGAATGGGATGCCGGGATTGTGGCTGCATTGCGCCTGCGCTTCGGAGCCGACGCGCCGTTCGCTGCACCGTCAGCGGCGGACCCACTGCGCTACGCTGCCGCGCATGCATTGCTGGAGCGGCTCCTCGATGCATGGCTGCAGGCCGCGCATGCGGCAAATCCCGGATAATTGCCGGTCATCATTCAGAGTACTTCCGGTCTTGCCCAGCGCCTATTTTTCACGCCTTTCAATACCCTTCAGCAAACTTCGCACACTTTATTTGCATAAAATCGGCCAAATAATGAAAGCGATTTGACAACATCCGCTTCGTGAACTATATTGACTTTTCGATAACACTTTATTTCTCGTCAAGCTGGCCTCAAAAGCGGGCCGCTTGCATCAGATTTTTTCTGAATACCATCTCCCCACGGAAATAAGGTCGTGTAATACCGGTGTAGCGCGGCAGCAAGAAGGCCAGCGCCCGGTACGGATGTGTCGGACGAAACGCCGGCAGGGCCTCGTTTTGCCTGCAGTTTTCGACGACTACTTATTGCATGTAATGCGCAAAAATTGAGCTGGAACAGGCCGCAGCTAGTGGACTGTAACAATGAAATCGGGAGTGAAAGGCGCGTGCCCGGCGTGCAGGACACGGCGCGAATAGCTTCAGATAGCAAGCTATCTGAAGCTATTCGTAACACAGTCATGTGCGGCGAGCACGTGACAGGCACTTCTGATTTCACTGTTACAGTTCGCTAGTATCATGCGGCGCTCAAGATGCTGCGCTGGAAATGAAAAGGATGTATATGAAAGTGCTTCAACTCATGGCGGATATGCTACTGGGCTTGCTGGTGCTGATGGGCGTGATGCCCATGTCTGTCAGCGCGCATGCAGCGCACCCCGCACAGCCCGGCGCCTACCACTCCCAGGCTGTCAGCGCCGGTTCCCGGTTTGCCAGTCCCAACCCATTGCTGTCCTTGAACGATGCGTATCTGCAAACGCCGACTCCGTCCGGCGACGTCCATCATTACCTGGGCCAGCTGACTTATGGCGATGCCGCAGAAATGCACAGCAGGCCGCTCACCAATCTGGCAAGCCAGCACGCAGTGAGCAATTGCAACGCCGTCGCCGGACCGGCGCGCTGCGATAACCAGGCCCATGCCGGCATATTCCAAAATTCGGAGGCCAGCTACCTGCCCGAGCCCTCGCCCTGGTTCATGCTTGTGCTTGGTTTGATAGGAATAGCCTTGCTGCGCCGGGAGCCCTAGGCAAAGAACGCCGCCGCAAAAAAACGGATCGCCAAAATAATTCTTGGCGATCCCGCATGCCTGCATTTGCAGTGAAATTTAACATCCATTCACTACGGGGTGATTGATCTACATAACAACAGCCGCCCGCGGACGCAGCCAGGTCTTGAGCTTGTCGTGGTCCAGAACCACAGCCGTGGAAGAAGCTTGCCCAGGCACGGCGCCGGAATAGGCCACCTGATTGGCCGGCACAGCCCCTGAGTACGCCACCTGCTTGCTCGGTACTGCGCCGGAATATGCCACTTGCATGCTAGGCACGGCACCGGAGTAGGCCACCTGTTTGCTTGGCACTGCCCCTGAGTACGCAACCTGCTTGTTTGGTACTGCGCCAGAGTATGCAACCTGCATGCTTGGCACAGCTCCGGAGTAAGCTACTTGTTTGCTCGGAACTGCGCCGGAGTAGGCGATCTGTTCGCCGGTGGTCAGTGTAACCGGGCCGGAATAGGCCGTTTCAGCGGCGCCACCGGAAAAATCGGTATCGTCAAAACCGGAGACGCCGAATTCTTTCATGCATAACTGTGCCATGATTTCTGCCGCTCCCAGCCGCTCTGCTGCATCCTCTTCTCCACGCAAACCGAGATACGGGAAGTGATGCAGAAAGTGCCCGAATATGGCTTGGCAATCTTCTGCGTATTTCAGCGTGTCCAGGATGTGGCCATGCCAGAACTTATCGACGTCCTTGCTCGGAGCAAACGATGCTTCAGGATATTTTGCGATCAGGATAAGGAAGCGGCGATACCCCAACTCATTCCGGTCAGCTTGTTGCTGCGACCATTTGTCGTCGCCTTCTGGCGCCATCAATTTGAACTTGATCGGTTCAAGATCAAGAGCCTGAATACAAGCTACAGTTTCTTCCATCGTCCGCAGTTGCTGGTTGGTTCTCATGTCTACATCCTCTCGTCGTGAATAAACAAGCTATGCAAGCGCCGTCTTCAAGGATGCGGCGTTGCGGTTCCACACCTGCCGCAAGGGTTTGCGACAGCTATGTTCCAGTAAGCTTGTCACTTCTGCGACCGGTAGCGGCTTGCTGAAGAAATACCCCTGTATTTCATCGCATCCGTTTTCCTTCAGAAATTCAAGCTGATCGGCGGTTTCAATTCCCTCGGCGACAACTTCCAGCCGCAGGCAATGCGCGAGCCCTATGATGCCGGTAGTAATGGCCATGTCATCGGCTTCGTTGGGAATGTCCTTGATAAACGACCTGTCTATCTTCACGCAATCGACAGGCAGGTGCCGCAAGTAGGCCAGCGACGAATAGCCCGTGCCGAAATCGTCTATCGACAAGCGGATGCCGAGCAGTTTTAGTTGCCGCAATATCTGGATTGCGTGCTTGGCATCGTGCATCACCATGCTCTCGGTTACCTCTATCTCCAGCCAATTGGACGACAGCCCCGTGTCTTCCAGGATATCCGAGATATCCTGCAATAACTTTTCATCCTGGAACTGCCGGGCCGACAGGTTGACAGCCACCCGCATCGGCGGCAGCCCTTGCTTCTGCCATTCGACATTCTGCAGACAGGCCATTTTCAATACCCATTTACCAATCTCGATGATGAGTCCCGACTCTTCGGCCAGCGGGATAAACTCCGCCGGCGAAACCATGCCCAGTTGCGGATGCTTCCAGCGCAACAACGCTTCGACGCCGCTAATTTCGCCGGTGCGCAAATCGAGCTTCGGCTGATAGTGCAAGAACATCTGGTCACTGTCGACGGCATTTCTCAGGCACGCCTCCAGTGTGAAACGCTTGAGGGAATCCTTATTCATATGCGGCGTATAGAATTGATAGCTATTGCCGTTGACCTTGGCCCGATACATCGCCACATCTGCATTCTTTAACAAAGTTTCGACATCGTTGCCGTCGTCAGGCGCTACAGCGATGCCGATACTGGCCGTCGTCCTGAATTCCTTGCCGCTGATATGGAAAGGCTGCGCTGAGCTTTCCAGTATTTTTTTCACGACAGAGATTACTTCGTCCGTCCCGTGAAATCTCTCTATCATGACGGCAAATTCATCACCACCCAGCCGGGCCACGCTGTCGCTCTCACGCAGGCAGGCTTTCAGCCGGCGTGAAAATTCGATCAATAACAAATCGCCTGCACTATGTCCCAACGTGTCGTTGATCACCTTGAAGCGATCAACATCGATGAACAGCACCGCCAAACCCTCCTGATAACGCGCGTGACGATTCAGCGCCTGCTGCAAGGTTTGGTTGAACATGCTGCGGTTGGGCAGGTCCGTCAAGGCATCGTGCCACGCGACGTGGTGCAAATCTTTTTCTGCCGCCTTGCGTTGCAGGTACAAGCTGATCTGGCTGCTGACCGACACCAGCATTTTCTGCAACCCCTGATACGGCCGGTATTGAGAGCTGCCGAAACACTCGATGACCCCAAACACTTTTTCGTCGGACGCAACCGGACAGGCGAACACACTGGATACATTCGACGGAATGGCTGTACGGTGCTTGTTTTCCGGATCGGCATCGAAGTCCGGCCTGATGATGGGAGCACGCCGCTTCCACGAGCGTCCGGCCAGCCCCAGGCCCAAAGATATCTGCTCTTCTCTC
>Ga0207076_1042_pt1 | contig 32899 bp, 32 predicted proteins | sample Alteio_BWMinHeat_62_FD_153568 | JGI IMG/M metagenome (GOLD analysis project Ga0207076, IMG submission 153568) | Enriched cells from forest soil in Barre Woods Harvard Forest LTER site, Petersham, Massachusetts, United States -... | ecosystem: Environmental > Terrestrial > Soil > Temperate forest >... | reverse complement strand
TTTGCCCGGTGTCCAGTCGTCAATGGCTTGCGGTTCACCTAATTGACCGATGAATTCACTTTTATTGTTTTCAACCCTCAGGATATTAAATACCCCATTAGCCGGGAGTTTATGATCAACCCTGACCACTGCAATTTTTGGCCCTGCGGCATCAAAGCCTATCTGATTGGCGTAAATTACAGGTTGCGAAAAAGTGAGCGTTGACTGAAGGGCGAATACAAAAGCCAGGACGATTATCGATCTCATATATTATTTTATGTTTTTATTAAGCCAAACCACTTTTTGTTCCGACACATGGTCTTTTCCTATAATGTCCCGGTACAATTCCGGTCGCCTGGCCTTACGGTAACGGTAGCCGCCCGCCAGTTGCAGTTTATCTGATGTTAGTGTTGCTATCGCGATGTCATTATCCAGTTTACGACATTCGGCAATGATATCGCCATAAGGGTCGAGAATCATCGAGCATCCGTTTTTTAGTTGTTCGCCGTCCATGCCTATCGCGTTAGCAAAAACTGCGTAAACAGCATTGTCATAAGCCCGTGCAGGCAGCCATTTCATTAGCCATTCCCTTCCTTTCGGGCCGTCAAACTCCAGCCTCAAGGAGGTTGGGTCAGCTACCCTGTTCTCCCATAACTCAGGGTCAACAAATCCGGCCCCCGGTCGGGTTGATGGGGTACACATGGTAACATGCGGCATAAAAATAATCTCGGCGCCAAGCAGTGCGGTTGCCCTTACATTTTCAATAATGTTATTATCATAGCAGATCAATACGCCGCATTTCCATCCGTAAAGGTCAAATACCACGTATTCACTTCCGGGGGTGATATGCTTATTGATGAACGGGTGCAACTTGCGATATTTGGCTACCAGTCCGTTTTTATCCACACAAACGTAGGCTTTGTAAATTTTATTATCAGTGTCCTTCTCAAAAAGCCCTGCCAACACTACAATATTATATGCCGCCGCGATTTCGGTCAACTTTTTAACCGAGGGGCCATCCGGGATAGGTTCTGCAAGATCAAGCATCTGCTGCAACGAAAAGTTAAGCGCAAACGAATACCCGGTAACCGAGCATTCATGAAATGCGATCACGTCAGCGCCTTCGGCGGCGGCTTTTGCAGCAAGCTCATTAATGGTTTCCAGGTTGGCTTCTTTATCACCGCTTTTGTGTTCAAATTGAGCAGTGGCCATCTTTAACAGGTTCTTCATATCCTACCGGAGAGGGGTTTATATTGATGTACCAAGATAGGTTTTTGATAGCAGTTTATAGTGTTTCGGTACAAAAAATCAATTCAATTTATCTGATCCGGGCATTATAAATTAACTGTTATATTTACACTTTTACTATAGGGATAACCATATGCTGAGCAAAATTTTTAAGTTTAAGGATAAAAGGTCATGGTTAATTATACTGTTGACTATATTGGTGTCGGGCATAAATTTAAAATCAGTTGCCCAGCAAAGTTTTATTAAAAATCCTATCGCACCAGGCTATTTTGCCGACCCAACCATTATTAAGGATAAAGGCACCTGGTATATTTATGCCACCATCGACCCCTGGGGCGCCGACGAACTTGGCGTGCTGGAAACAAAAGACTTTAAAACTTTCACCCAAAAACATATCAACTGGCCAACAAAAAAAGCCTGTACCAGTCCAACATCCAACGGGTCAATGGTTTGGGCGCCGTCTATCAGAAAAGTTAATGGCTTGTTCTACATGTATGTAGCGGTTGGCAGCGAAGTTTGGGCCGGAGTAAGCGAACACCCGCTTGGCCCCTGGCGCAATGCAAAACCCGATAATACACCGTTAGTTACCGCTAATGATTACCCTGCGGTTCATAATATCGACCCGGATTGTTTTATTGATGACGACGGGCAGGCGTACCTGTATTGGGGTTCGGGATTTAAGTGGATAAACGGGCGTTGCATGGCGGTTAAACTGAAAAAAGATATGGTGACCTTTGACGGCACTCCCCGGGAAATCACGCCACCTAATTATTTTGAGGCACCGCATATGGTAAAACGCAACGGCATTTATTACCTGATGTACTCCCGGGGAAAAGCAATAGACGCCACCTACCAGGTACGCTATTCAACCGGGAAAACCCCTTTTGGGCCGTGGACAGAGGGCGTATATGACCCTATTCTTTCTACGTCGGCAGACAGCAGCACTTACGGGCCTGGCCATCACACAGTTTTTAAAGTAAACAACCAATATTATATCCTGTATCACCGCATCCACCCGCAAAAAAAGGATTACGTGTTAAGGGAACTTTGTTTAGATAGTTTGAATTTTGACGCCAAAGGAAACATCCTCAAAATAAATCCAAAAGGGGTTAAGGCATTTTAAATTTCAGGGGTATGCTAAATGAATCTGTACTGTAAAATAGCAGTAACATGGGGTGTTACCAATTTAATATCATGCTTTGTGTACAAAGGGATTTCGATAAAATCGCCCGGGCCTAAAGCATAAAAGTTTCCGCCGATGGTGCATTCGCAGCGGCCTTGTAAAATGAAAAAGCTTTCCAAAAAGTCCCCGTGTTGTTCTTCGGGCACATTTGTCTTACTGATTACCAGCATTTGCTGAACCTGCTCATCATCCCTTATCACATGACTCACAAAATCTTCGGATGGTTCAGCCGGTATCAAATGAGAAAATATATTTAACCATGGCTTCGGGTCGCCGGTATTGCTGATAACCGGGAGGTTATCAATATTCAACAACGCAGTTTCATTAAATCCAAGTGCCGAAAGTACTTTTTGTTTAACCGAAGTGCTTGGTTCAACGGCATCCAGATCCGCCATTTTTTCCATCACTATTTCTATGGCCGTCAACTCTGCTTTAATTTCCGGGTAAAGCATCGTCATCTGGATAAGATAAGCCTCCTCCTCTTCACCAAGCAAACCCAGGCAATAGGCTTCTAAAACACCACTTTCAATGTACTTCCCTGTATCCATCAATTAAATTCCGGTTCGCTTTATATACCAAAGAAAATCAGGAAATTTTTTCAAATCTCCCTTTGTTTGAGCCTATAAAATCCTTGTACAAAGGTAGCCAATACTTTTTAACGGCAAAAGCATCAAATGTGCCCAAATATCCGGGTCAATTAACTGTTAGGGTATTGTTCTGCCATAACAGTTTAACTAAATTAGCGGGATTGATACAAAAAAGACCGATTTGATTTTTACATATCAGGATATGGTTTAGCTTTGATAATTATACCCATGAAATTCAGGATCGCCAGGCATACTACCGACTTAAACCGCATTATAGACTTTTACGGTCGTATTTTGGGCTTAAAGGTATTAGGCAATTTTAAGGACCACCACCGGTACAATGGTGTTTTTATGGGGCTGCCTGGCGAAAGCTGGCACCTGGAGTTCACCGTTTCAGATAAACAGCCCGAACATAAACCGGATGATGACGACCTGCTCGTTTTCTATGCAGCATCACTGGCTGAATTTGCCGAGATCAAAAAGAAATTCATCATTAATAATGTAAAACACGTTAAACCCCAAAACCCGTATTGGGAAAAAAATGGGATCACATTTGAAGATCCTGATGGTTTCAGAATCGTAATTTCGGTGATAAGGGGTTTTTGACACCCGAAGTAAATAGTCCTGATCAAATATTTGGCTATATTTTATCCCTCCGATAGTTTCATCCAACAACACCCGCTTCCGAAAAACTAATCTCTGTAAAAGGTTGGGTATTTCCCGTATCATATTCAGGTAGTATTACGCTTGATACGCCTTTGCCTTCTCCATTACTTTACAAAATATTTAATACCGTTAATGTCAGGTAAAATATTTAATAAAAAAATCACTATAAAAGGGGATTGCGGGCTAGCTGGGTTGATTGTAATTTTATTAAGTTTTAATCTACTGATATAAAGCAAATTAAAAAACAAACTTAGCCATCAAACATTATTTAAACTTCAAATTTTATGAAACATTTAAAGTATTACCTGCTTATTTTATTTTCCGTTGTAATAATTATTGCATCGTGCAATAAAAACAGCAGCGTTAAACCCAGCAGCGCCGGTATCCCTAACAGCTCGTATATCACCATGCTTACATCTGCTACCGGCAGCATTCTTTATATCGGCAACGTGCTGCCTACACTTTCAATAGGTGCTGTTGGCGATTATTTTCTTGATGTTACCAACGGGTTTGTTTACGGCCCGAAAACAACTACATCATGGGGAAGAGGTTATTCCCTGAAAGGGCCAACAGGCGCTACAGGTGCAACAGGTGCTACCGGAACTCCCGGGAGCCAGATTTACAGCGGTATAGGTATCCCTCCGGCTGCAACAGGTGTTGCGGGCGACTACTACCTCGACACTCAAAACTTTTTACTTTACGGCCCTAAAGGGGCTGCCGGATGGCCTACCCCTGTAAGCCTTACCGGTCCGACCGGGCCACAAGGGCCTGTTGGCCCACAGGGACCTAAAGGCGGCTCCACCAATGTACTGGTAGATACATTTACCGTTAAAGGCAGCGATTGGTTATGGAATTCGCAATATGTGTATGAAACAAGCGCAGGCAGCTATACCGAATACTTTACGAGGTATTATGTTCGTAAAAACAACACGATCACCGCCGGGGTGCTCGACAGTGGTTTGGTAGTGGTTTATTTTACCCCAAGCCCTGTAAATAATCCATATCAATGGGCGCCGCTCCCTTACCAGTTCGATTCATCATTCGGTTACACTGATAACTATGTGTATGTGACAGCGATTGGCCAGGTAACGCTCCACTATTTCTTCATCCAGACGGACCCTACATCTACCCTACCTACATTAAGTACCTATAATGATGAAACACGCAAGTTTAAGATTGTAACGATATATGGCCGGGCTTACAAAGCTGCGGTTGCCAATCACGTCAATCTAAACAATTACCAGGAAATGAGTAAGATAACGGGCTTATGGCAGCAGGACATTCGTGATGAAAAGTAGCAGAATATATTCCAACTCACATTTATTCACCAAAAAAAATGACATTATGAAACGGCTTATATTCAACTTTTACATATTATTTTCTGCCACGATAATTTTCACCTCTTGTCATAAAGACACCAAAGTTATCCCGCAGGAAGCGGCAAACAATACCGAGTCGATCGTCACCATGCTGACATCAGCCAGCGGATACGTACTTTACGGAGGCACTACCGTACCCGCTGCCAGTTATGGCACAGTAGGTGCTTATTATCTCGACCTTACCAACGGTACCATTTATGGGCCAAAAACGGCCACGGGCTGGGGAAGCGGTTTATCCTTGAAAGGAAATACCGGTGCCACCGGCGCTACTGGTGCAAAAGGAGCACCAGGAAGTAAAATTTATGCCGGCAGCGTTGCCCCCCCTGCCACAACAGGTATTATTGGCGACTACTATCTTGATAAAAAACTGGATTTACTTTATGGCCCAAAAACGGCAAGTGGCTGGGGTGTTCCCGTTGCATTACGCGGCCCGGCAGGGCCGGCTGGGCCAACCGGGCCTGTTGGGCCGGCTGGTACTAATCCAAACGTTTATACTGATGTATTTACCCTGCAGGGCAGCGACTGGTTATGGAACTCGCAATACGTTTACGAGACAAGCCCCGGCAGTTATACAGAGTATTTCACCAGGTATTATGTTCGGCCAAACGCCAAGATCAATGCCGATGTATTGAACAACGGCATGGTGTTGGTGTACTTTACGCCAAGCCCGATAAACAATCCCAATCAGTGGGAGCCATTACCGTACCAGTTCGACTCATCATTTGGTTACACTTATAACTACGTATTTGTGCCGACAGTTGGCCAGGTAACACTACATTATTTCTTTATTCAGACGGACCCTACATCTACCCTGCCTACATTAAGTACTTATAATGATGAAACCCGCCAGTTTAAAGTAGTTACCATTTTGGGCGAATATGGCACCTTTATGCTCGCGCACCATGTTAACCTGAATAACTACCAGGAAGTAAGCAAGATAACAGGCTTATGGCAAGAAGACAGTAAATAGAAAAATTTGGTTAATAGTTAGTTTGGTTGGCCGTCGCGGGGTTTTCCCGTGGCGGCTTTTTTTATTTAAACGGCTATTATCCAAACAAATTCTTCTTTGGATCATTCTTTAATAAACTACATCAAATGAACAGAACCATTGGGATAGCATTAATCATCATCGGGGCAGTCATGATCATCTGGACTGGGTTTACCTACACCAAAAAGGAAAAAATTGTTGATGCCGGGCCTATCCAAATATCTGCCGAAAAAGAAAAAACCGTAAACTGGCCGCCTTACCTCGGAGGCATATTGTTAATTGGAGGGATTGTAATTGTTGCTACCGCGAGGAAAACTTCGTAGATGCATCGCGTCTCTACCCTGCGGACTGAAATATTCTTGCTTTCAGCTTTTACCCTTACATTTGCAGAGACGCAAAATATTGCGTCTCTACCCGATCAATGATCTTCGATTTCCGCCTGAAAGTATTTTACACGGTTGCACAAAGGCTGAGCTTTACCAAGGCCGCCGCCGAATTGTTTATTACCCAGCCGGCCGTTACCAAACACATTAAAGAACTGGAACAACAGCTGAACGTGCAGCTGTTTATGCGTAACGGCAACAGTATTGTTTTAACCACTGCCGGCAAAGTTTTAACCCAATACGCCGAAAAGATCTTTCAAACCTATACCGAACTGGAAACCGAACTGGCCCAGCTGAATAATATGGAAGCCGGCACTTTACACATTGGTGCAAGTACAACAGTGGCACAAACCATCCTGCCCAAACTGCTCGCCCTGTTTAAAAAAACATACCCTGCCGTTCACTTTACCTTTACACAGGCCAATACCGACGTAATTACCCAGCAGGTGCTGGCCGAAAAAATTGATATTGCCATCGTTGAAGGCGCGGCCCATTACCCCCAGATCGCCTATGCCCCCTTTGCGAAGGATGAGATCGTACTGGTAACAAAAGCCAATAACCTGCTTTCAAAAAAGGCCGAAATCACGCCAAAACAATTGCTCCATATCCCATTGGTGTTGCGCGAAGCCGGCTCTGGCACACTGGATGTTATATTTAACGCCCTCGCCAACATCGGCATCAACCCAAAAGATTTGCAGATAGAAATTCAGCTGGAAAGTAGCATCGCCATTAAACAATACCTGCTGTATTCTGAAACAGCCACGTTTCTTTCCATTCAGTCGGTAGTGAGCGAATTAAAATATAACGAGCTAACTGTCATTGATATAAAAGGCCTCGATATTTTCCGCACTTTTCAGTTCATCCAACTGCACGGCAAAAACACCAAACTCATCGAACTTTTCAAGCGCTTCTGCCTCGCCAACTATAACTTAAAGTAATCGCTGATTACTATTTATCATTAGTTTTATGTTATAAGAAGGTTGACCTTTAGTTATTAATACACGAGCGTTACTGAACACATCTAAATCACCAATTCAGTAATTCACTAATTCAATAATTAAAGTATGGAACTGATAACTACTGATATTTGCATTATAGGCGCCGGGCCTGTGGGTTTATTCGCGGTTTTTGAAGCGGGTTTATTAAAAATGCGCTGCCACCTGATTGATGTATTGCCACAAGTTGGCGGGCAGCTTTCTGAAATATATCCCCAAAAACCAATTTATGACATTCCGGGGTTCCCGACCATCAACGCACAGCAATTGGTTGATGGTTTGATGGAACAGATAGAGCCGTTTCACCCCGGCTTTTCACTAGGCGAACGTGTGAATGAGCTATTCCAATTAGAGGATGGTTCCTTTGTTACCCGTACCAGTGATGATACCGAAGTACGCAGCAAAGTAGTAGTAATTGCAGGCGGCCTGGGCTGTTTTGAACCACGCAAACCCGTAATTCATGGTTTGGAACAATTTGAGGGCAAGGGCGTATCCTACATGGTTAAAAACCCCGAAGCTTACCGTGGCCGTAAAGTAGTACTGGCAGGTGGTGGTGATTCCGCTTTGGACTGGACTATATTTTTGGCCGATATTGCCGAAGAAGTAACCCTCATCCATCGTGGTGACACCTTCCGCGGCGCGCCTGACTCTGCCGAAAAGGTTTTTGAACTGGCGACCGAAGGGAAGATCAATCTCATTTTGCAATCACATATCAACGCTATTAAAGGCAACGGCCATTTGCAGCAGGTAGAAGTGATTGGCCGGGATAACGAGACGACAGTGATTGAAGCTGATCATTTGATCCCCCTGTTTGGCCTTACCCCAAAACTTGGCCCGATTGCTGAATGGGGGTTGAATGTAGATAAATCGGCCATTATGGTAGACACGGTTGACTATAGCACCAATGTAAAAGGAGTTTACGCCATCGGCGATATCAATATCTATCCCGGTAAGCTAAAGCTGATCCTTTGTGGTTTCCACGAAGCAGCACTGATGGCCCAAAGCGCCTTTAAACATGTTTACCCCGACCAGAAATTAAGTTTTAAATACACTACCGTTTACGGTGTAACTGCTTTTTAAAGAGGCGAAAGGATAAAGGCAAAAGGATAAAGGTTGCGAAACCGGTAAAACCTTTCACCTTTATCCTTTTACCTTTAACCTCACTAAAATGATCAATATAACAATAGAAGACCGCGACGGGAGCCGCCGCCCCGTGGAAATACCGGAAGATATAAGCCTTAGCCTGATGGAAATTTTAAAAGCATCGGACCATCACGTATTGGCGACTTGTGGCGGCATGGCTCTTTGTGCTACCTGCCATGTACAGGTATTGGAAGGTCCCGAAAAATATTTTCACGCCAGCAATGCTGAGCTTGACATGCTGGATACCCTGCCAGATGCGGGCTTCGACAGCCGCCTGGCCTGCCAGTTAAGGATCAGCGAAGATATGGACGGCATGGTTTTCAGGATCAGGGGGGAAGCGTAAGCAAGCGACAAAAAACTTTAAGTTTAACTGATAAATATGCATCCTACCTGATAAATTGAATGATATCAATCAGGCCGTCTTTGTTATGACGGTTAGCTTCAATCCGACCAACTCTTTGTAAAACAAATGTTCTGAATATATCATTGGCTTCAGGATTATGGTGTTCCTTTTTCATTTTACTGTTAAACATCAATGCCTTTGGTGTTCTGATAAGGCCCCAGGGGAAACCCCACCAACCCATTAACGCTGATTTAATAGTCGCGTTTTTATTTAGTTTGTCGAGGCAATCCGGGCATGCTATTTTAAATTCTTTACGATAGTTTGTCATCACCAAAAAGCTTATAACTGTCGCCGTTATTGTTGCATTTAGTTTTTCAAATTCACCATTACACACCGGGCAGGGCAGCTTGCGCAAAAGCTCACAATAATCGTTCAACGTTTTTTCGTCCGTTTGCTTAAACTGCGCATCTACGCCCTTTGTAACATCGGGGGAAAGTCCGCGTTCTTTTATAATTTGTTTCAACAACTCCAATGCTTCCGGCCTTAAGCCGGTGGCCTCTTCAGTTGCTAAGCGGATTATTTTGTCGTCATCAAAACTTTCGTAATTTTTTCGTAATTCTTCAATATCCGGTCCCATGGTTATTTTGTCTGGTTAAAGATGCCTAAAAGTCAGCATTTTTCCGGGGATTGCGCTTGCTTGCCTAAACTTTATTAATCTTTTAACTAATACTCTTACCAATTCTCAGGGAAAGGAATATCCTTTACATTTAATGGCTTAAAGTTTTTGATCTGGTAGTCCAACCCGTAGGCGTTATACATAAAAAAGGGATCGGTTTTAAAACGCTCATAATCTGCCGCCAATTGGGTTTTAAGGCTGTTTAAACGGCCCAGGTAAGCTGCATCATAAGCAGATGGGGTGGTAAAAAGTCTTTCGATATAAGTAAGCAAATTATAACAGGTGGTAAACTGCCCGCAAGCAATAATACAGGCCATACTATGCTGCTGTTGCATATTGCTTTCATCAAACCAAAGCGTTGTACCCATGTTAAAAGCGGTTTGGGCCACAATTTGGATATCACGGCTTGGGTTTAAATACGGTGCTGGCGGCGGGTTCTTTTTGCGGTACAGGTCGCTGGAGAAAGCCAGATCATAAATGTGGTTGCCTTTACCGCGGTTTTTCCATTGCGGCGATCCGTAAAAGGTGTTGTAAAGTAACTGCCTGATCCGCTTTAAAAAAACACTCATATTCAGCAGCAATACCGAGTCGACCCTTGCCAGCATCATTTGTTTCAATACAACCAAGGGTGTTTTTGTAAAATAATGGATCAGTAACCTGATGATCTTTTCGGTAAATGATTTTAGCAATGGCGAGGATGTGCCCAGTATTTTACTTTTTAACGAGGATACTGCCCACAAAAACAAGGCAGGAAGCACAATTAAAATTCCGCCGACCAAACCCAACCAAACCAAATGACAATAAAACCCGTACCCGATACAACCTGCCGCAACCAAAAAGAAGAGGGTGGCTATCCAGCCTACGCCACCGAGGCTAATGCCGCTGTGTTTGGGTTGAGGCGGGTTAACGTAGGGCTTAATAAAGTAACTGCCTACGTCGTTCACCAGCATCAGGTCAAAGGGTTTAAAAGTAGTTTCGTTCCTTTGCCTGCGGCCATCAGCGTACATCATGCTTTGCAGTCCCTGGTTATCTGTAATGCCGCCATCCATCAAACCAATATTCTTTTCGGCTATAAAAGCAGATTCCTGTTTATCGCCGGTCTGCGGGATCATCGTGAGCCCCGTTTTCAGTTCATCTTCGGTTAAACCTTCATGCGTAAAATCTTCAGGGAATACGATGGGCTCAAACCCCGCCGGGAAACAGGAAGAGGCGGCAAGCACATCCCCTATTTTATATTTTCCGGCAACCAACTGGCTAAGGAATATATTTTCATTTCCGAATTTAAAATAAGGATCTGCCGCCAGGTCTGTCACCATTTTGCGATCCTGCCTGAAAGAGAGGCCGGTATAAAACTCGGTGGTATTAAAGCAAACTTCCTGCAGGTGACCGGCTTCATTATTATAAAAAAGGGAATGCAGCGTAGCTCCCTCAAAAATATACTCATCATAAGCCATGGAAAAGGCATTGATAATATTGCGGCTCTTATCAGGGCGTTTGCGCCAGCGCTTTTTATCCGAGAGTATTTCGAGCGCGTTTTGCAGCAGAAAATCGCCGGTAAGGCATTCAAACAGCTTTACATAAAAATCCTTAAACGATTTACCCTGCGCATTATACAGCGAATATAATGTTGTTGGAATTGTACCACCAGATGCAGACGACATATAGGTTACCTGGTTTAAAAGCACGTTGCCTTTAAGCGGGTCGTCATCGCCATTAAATTCAACTTTGTATAAGTAGGATATCACGCCCATGCCAAATGAGGCTGCCCTAAAGCCGCCGCCTGAGAATGCAAGTGCGATATTTTCAAAAGGTTTAATGCTGGATACTTTCAGGGTAAGCTCCGCATGCTGAGGTGTGGGGTTTAAGGTTTCCATAGGTTGGATTTAGGATTTGTTTGTATAAAAATAGGCATAAAAATAATACCGTCAATAATTTTCAAAGGATTTTATCGGCCTGAATTATAATTATTTACACAAAAATTTAATTTGCAGTTTACATCAAAAGATATACATTTGATACCAGTAGCTTAACGAACACCTTTCATGAAAGAAAAAAGTAATGATATCCTAAACCGGATAGCCCATGTACAAAATACCTTGCAGGCCATAAACGGCAAATGGAAGCTGCCAATATTAATGTCGATGTATGCCGGTAAAAGCAGGTTCAGGGATATACAGCGCAATATCCCGCAAATTACCACCCGGGTGCTGTCCAAAGAGCTAAAGGACCTGGAAGCAAGCAAACTCATTATTCGCATTGTTCAGGATGGTCACCCCGTTTCTGTCGAATACAAATTGACCACCTTTAGTTATACCCTTACCCCGGTGGTTGATGAAATGATAAAATGGGGAAAACAGCATAGTAAAGGCGGATTATAAAGGCCTGTTTTTATATAGATTTGCATATTATATTACCCATATGCGAACCATACCCAAACCACAGGAAGGCGAATACCCGCCTTATGCCATTATGTATATAAAACTGATACCGGATGACGGGCAGGTTTTGCAGCATATGCATGATAATTTTATTGCCGCGAAACAACTGATCTATAGCCTTCCCGAAGAAACACTTTACCATCGCTATGCAGCGGGTAAATGGAGCATAAAGGAAGTGCTGGTTCATATTGTGGATGACGAAAGAATTTTTGCTTACCGTGCGCTCCGTTTTGCCCGCGACGAACAACAAAACCTGGTTGGGTTTGACCAGGATGCATACGCCGCACTTTCAAATGCCGATGAGCGCGATCTGGACAATATTTTTGAAGAATATGAAGCGGTTAGAAGATCAACAATTGCTTTGTTCAATGGCCTCCCCGAAGATTCGTTAACAAGAATGGGCAAAGGAACCGGCAGTTTTAATGGCGCAACAGTAAGGGCACTCGCCTATCATATTGCCGGTCACGAGCAGCATCACATCAATTTGATAAAAGAATTGTATTTGGGTAGATGAAAAAGGCGGCTTGTTCTCAAAGACTTAAAAAAGTCTGTGAAAATCAAAATAATCAGCTAAATCTGTGATCAAAAATCTGTGAAAATCAAAAAAATCATATTAAATCTGTGATCAGTCTTGCATTTATATAAGCACTTATATAAATTGCGCCATGAATTTATACCAAAGCCTGGGATACCTTGTAATGGGCAGTCGTTTACGTCGGCTGAGTGAAAGCTTTTTATCAGAAATTAATCGCACTTACCAAAATGAAGGCATCGATTTTGATGCCAGCTGGTTCCCCGTGTTTTATTTATTATCGAAGAATGACGCCTTGTCCATCAAGGAATTAAGCGACCAAACCGAGGTCTCGCACCCGGCAGCCAGCCAGCTCATCACCAATTTAAAAAACAGAAATCTTGTTACCAGCGCCACTTGTGCCGATGACGGTCGCCGTCAACTGGTAACGCTGACAGATAAAGGCAGAGATTTGCTCGGCCAGATTATGCCCGTTTGGGATGCGATATTAGCCGCTATGGATGAACTGATTGCAGATAGCCCGGCCTGCGATAACCTGCTGCCTGCTGTTGGCGCTATGGAAAAAGTTTTCAGGCAAAACAGCTTGTCCGAAAGAATCAGCAATAAACTATCAGTCGAACTTAAACCCGCAGCAAATGAGTAAAGTATTTAATTACGGCACGGACCGTTTAACGGCGGGCATTTGCATCGATATCGCCTCCAATAAAACAAAAGGCGTAATAAATGGCCATACTGCTGACGGGGTGCGTGCCTCATGGCGCGAGGTGGAGAAGGTCGTACACGATCATCATCCCGTTTACGGCATTAATACCGGTTTCGGGCCTTTATGCGATACCCGCATTTCGGAAGCAGACACCTCATTACTGCAAACCAACCTGCTCAAAAGCCACAGCGTTGGCATAGGCAAACCTATCCCGGTAGAAATTGCCAAACTGATGCTGATTACCAAGGTACATGCACTGGCCCAGGGCTATTCGGGCATTGCACTTGAAACATTGGAGCGCATTATCTGGCACATTGATAATGATATTATACCCGTTGTTCCTGAAAAGGGCTCTGTTGGTGCTTCGGGCGATCTTGCTCCATTAGCACATCTATTTTTGCCGCTGATAGGTTTAGGCGAAGTTTTTGCCAGCGGGAACAGGCTTGCAACTTCGGGCATCTTAAGCGCCCATGGGTTAAAACCATTAATATTAGGCCCCAAAGAAGGTTTGGCATTGATAAATGGCACACAGTTTATCCTGGCATTTGCGGTTAAGGCAGTGCAGCGATTAAGCGACGCGTTGAATGCGGCAGATATTATCGGAGCAATGTCGCTGGAAGGGTTAATGGGTTCCGCCCGTCCTTTTGATGCACGGTTGCATGCATTGCGCCCCTATAAAGGGAATAAGTTTGTAGCTAAGCGCCTGCATACTTTGTTAAAAGATTCGGAGATCTGCAATTCGCATGTAAACTGCGACAGGGTGCAAGACCCCTACTCACTCCGCTGCATGCCTCAGGTACACGGCGCATCGCGCAATGCCTGGCTGCATTTAAAGGAAATGACAGAGATCGAACTAAATTCGGTAACGGATAACCCCATTATTTTTAATGCCGAAGACACCATCAGCGGGGGTAATTTCCACGGGCAGCCATTGGCGATACCCTTGGATTACGCTACCATCGCGGCAGCAGAACTGGGCAATATTGCCGACCGCCGCTGCTACCTGATGAGCGAAGGCCGCTACGGCTTACCAAAACTATTAACCAATAATGCTGGCCTGCATTCGGGCCTCATGATACCACAATACACCACCGCTGCGTTGGTTACTGAGAATAAAACCCTCTGTTTCCCCGCGAGCGCCGACAGTGTACCGACTTCTCTGGGGCAAGAGGATCACGTATCGATGGGTTCTATCAGCGGCCGAAAACTGCACCAGGTAATTGATAATCTCGAATATATCCAGGCCATCGAACTGCTTTATGCTTCGCAGGCCATGGATTTCAGGCGACCGTTAAAATCGACCCCTGTCATTGAGGCCTGCCATCAACTGGTACGCAGCAAAGTGCCTTTTATTGATGATGACCGGATTTTTGCAGACGATATTAACAACCTGCACCAATTAATTACAAGCGGCGACCTTCTTACAATCGTGAACAATACAGCAACAGCTAACCAAATAATTTTAAACGATGACGACTTCGGAATTTATTAAAACCTACGCCAACCACCCGGTGTACAAAGCGCCCCGTGGTATGCAACTACATGCCAAAAGCTGGCAAACAGAAGCGCCTTTGCGGATGCTCCTCAACAATCTTGACGGACAGGTAGCGGAAAACCCGGAGGAACTGGTAGTGTATGGCGGCATCGGGCAGGCGGCCCGTAACCCGGAATCGCTGCGGAAAATTATTGAACTTTTACTGGAGCTGGACGAATATCATTCGCTGTTGGTGCAATCCGGGAAGCCAGTGGGCATTATCCGCAGCCACCCCGAAGCCCCTCGTGTGCTCATCGCCAATAGCAATTTGGTGCCTGCCTGGGCAACCTGGGATCATTTTAACGAACTCCGCGCCAAAGGCCTGATGATGTACGGCCAGATGACAGCAGGCAGCTGGATCTATATCGGCTCGCAGGGCATATTGCAGGGCACTTATGAGACTTTTGTAGAATGCGGCGTACAACATTTTAACGGCGACCTTACCGGGAAGCTGATAGTGAGCGCTGGTATCGGTGGTATGGGCGGCGCTCAACCATTGGCAGCTACCATGGCTGACGGTGTATTTTTAGGGGCCGATGTGGATGAAACCCGCATCCAAAAACGTTTGGATTCGCAATATATTGACAGGATGACCCACTCTTACGAGGAAGCCATTGCCTGGGTGCAGGAAGCAATGCAAAAAGGCGAAACTTTATCCGTAGGCCTGGTTAGCGATGCAGGCGATATGCTGGAAAAATTGCTGGAGGATAATATCATCCCCGATGTACTTACCGACCAAACTTCGGCGCACGACCCGTTGAATGGGTATGTACCTAACGGTTTAAGCCTGACGCTGGCCGACCTGTTGCGCAAAAGCGATCCTGAAGAATATAAAAAACTATCCTTACAAAGCATGGCCCGGCATGTAGGCTTTATGCTGGCACTGCAGAGTAAAGGCGCTATTACTTTTGATTACGGCAATAACCTGCGTGAATTTGCCCGCCAGGGAGGCGAAGCGGATGCATTTAACTTCCCCGGCTTTACCCCGGCGTATATCCGCCCGTTATTTTGCGAGGGCAAAGGGCCGTTCAGGTGGGTGGCACTATCAGGCGATCCGGAGGATATTTTTACCACTGACCGTGCGCTAATGGAAGCTTTCCCTGAAAATAAACCATTGATCAACTGGCTCGAAAAAGCGCAACAAAAGATCTCTTTCCAGGGATTACCGGCACGGATCTGCTGGCTGGGCATGGGCGAACGCGAGAAAGCAGGCTTAATATTTAACGACCTGGTAAAAACCGGCAAAGTAAAAGGCCCGATAGTGATCGGCCGCGATCACCTGGACTGTGGCTCCGTAGCCTCACCCAACCGGGAAACGGAATCCATGCTTGATGGCTCTGATGCCGTATCCGATTGGCCGCTGCTGAACCTGATGTCAAACACTGCGGGCGGCGCCACCTGGGTATCATTCCATCATGGCGGCGGCGTCGGTATGGGTTATTCCCAGCATGCCGGTATGGTTGTTTTAGCCGATGGAACTGATCGCGCAGCAACCTGCCTTAAAAGAGTTTTGTTTAACGACCCTGCGATGGGCATCTTCCGCCATACCGATGCTGGTTATGATAAAGCCAAAGAATGGGCGGAGAAGTTTGATTTGAAAGTATGGTAGGATTGAGTCCGAAAGTCCGGTAAGTCGGAAAAGTCCGAAAGTAAAATTAGCAATAGATATCAAACCTGTATTTTAGCAAAAAAAAGCTATCATCAACGCAATCAGTTAAATCAACTTAATCAGTGGTTCAGACAAAATGAAAAAACTAACAGGCCCATTCACCCAAATATTACCATTAACAGGCCTGCCGCTAAAGGGCCCGTTGAAAGACAGCCAGCTGCAGATCATTAAAAATGCTTGGGTATTGAGCAATAACGACCGGATTATTACCATCGGTACACTGGAAAGGCTGCGCAAGGATCACCCGTCGGCACAGATCACCGAAATTATTGGCGATAGGGTGTTGTTACCGGGCTTTATTGATTGCCATACGCATATTTGCTTTGCCGGTAACCGTGCTAATGATTATGCTTTGCGCTCGTCAGGCAAAAGCTATACCGATATAGCCAAAGCAGGCGGCGGCATCTGGGATACCGTAACCTCAACCCGCGCCGCAAGTGAAGCCACGCTCGTCGAGCTTTTAGTGAAGCGCGCCGACAGGCATTTATCCGAAGGCGTCAGCATTATCGAAGTAAAAAGCGGCTACGGATTATCTGTTGAACAGGAATTGAAACAATTAAGGGCAATTAAAGAGGCATCCTACAAAACAAAAGCAACTTTAGTCCCCACCTGCCTGGCAGCGCATATGTTGCCCAAAGATTTTGAAGGCACGCGGTCGGAATATTTGGATGACGTTTTAAAAAACCTGCTGCCCATTGTCAAAAAAGAAAACCTGGCCACCGGGTAGATATTTTTGTGGAAGATGGCGCATTTAAGCCCGAAACGGCTATGAACTTTCTACAAAAAGCAAAAGAAATGGGCTTTGCTGTAACTGTTCATGCCGACCAGTTTACGACAGGCGGCAGCGAACTGGCGGCTGAAGTCGGCGCTGTTTCTGCTGATCACCTGGAGGCCACAAAGGACAGGGATATTAAATTATTGGCAAAATCAGAAACCGTTGCAGTGGCTTTGCCTGGCGCTTCCTTAGGACTGGGCATGCAATACGCCCCTGCCCGGAAGTTGTTAAACGCAGGTGCATGCCTCGCCATTGCCAGCGACTGGAATCCTGGCTCGGCCCCTATGGGCGACCTGCTGATGCAGGCTGCTGTATTAGGCGCTGCCGAAAAACTAAGCACAGCCGAAGTATTTGCGGGTTTAACGTTCCGCGCGGCACAGGCCTTAAGGCTTACTAACCGCGGCACGTTGGCGACGGGTACGCCGGCTGATTTCCATATGTATCCGACCAATGATTACAGGGAAATACTATATAACCAGGGAAGGCTTAGACCACTGATAAAATGATTTCACCGATTTTAATTTTTGATTTCACCGATTCGCTCCCGGATTAAATGATAGTCCGATCTACAAATGACTAATGACAACTGACCAATGACTAAACTAATCGAGTGTGTCCCCAATTTCTCGGAAGGTGTAAACCTTGATATTATTAAGCAAATAACCAACGAGGTTGAATCTGTTGAAGGTGTGCGACTGTTGAATGTCGACCCAGGCAAGGCAACCAACCGCACGGTGGTAACTTTTGTAGGCGAACCTGAAAAGGTGATCGAAGCGGCATTTTTAGCTATTAAAAAGGCCGGTGAGCTGATTGATATGAGCAAACATAAAGGCGAACATCCACGTATGGGCGCTACGGATGTTTGTCCGCTGATACCCATTGCCAATATCAGCATGGAAGAAACTGCTGAATATGCAAAGCAATTGGCTAAACGCGTTGGTGAAGAATTGCAGATACCCGCGTACTTATATGAATACGCACAGCCAGATAAAAAGCGCAACAACCTTTCGGTGATCCGTGCAGGGGAATATGAAGGATTTTTCAAGAAAATAAAACTACCTGAATGGAAACCTGATTTCGGCCCGGTAGAATGTGATGCCAAACGCGGTGCAACGGTGATCGGCGCAAGGGATTTCCTGATCGCTTATAACGTCAACTTAAATACAACCAGCACCCGCAGGGCCAATTCCATCGCCTTTGACGTACGGGAAGCAGGCCGCGTTTTGCGCGAAGGTGACCCGATCAACGGCAAGATCATCACTGATGAAAACGGCAAACCGAAGTCAATACCTGGTTCATTAAAATCGGTAAAGGCCATTGGCTGGTTTATTGAGGAATATGGCGTGGCCCAGATCTCCATGAACCTCACCAATATCGAAGTCACCCCATTGCACATTGCCTTTGATGAAGTCTGTAAAAAAGCAGCCGAGCGTGGCATGCGCGTTACCGGCAGCGAGCTGGTGGGCCTTGTTCCATTAAAATCGATGCTGGATGCGGGTAAATATTTTCTACTGAAACAACAACGTTCGGTTGGGGTAAGTGAAAAGGAATTGATCAGGATAGCGATCCTTTCGATGGGCCTTTCGGAACTCGCGCCCTTCAATCCAGACGAACGCATTATAGAATATTTGCTGAAAGATAAATCAGCAAGCAGACTCGTATCCATGAGTTTGGTTGATTTTGCCGATGAAACTGCCAGCGAAAGCCCCGCGCCGGGCGGTGGCTCTATCGCTGCTTATTTGGGCGCATTGGGTGCGGCTTTGGGAACCATGGTAGCCAACTTATCTTCACACAAAAAAGGCTGGGACCACCGCTGGGAAGAATTCAGTGACTGGGCCGAAAAAGGACAACAATACAAAGATGAACTGTTAAAACTGGTGGACCTGGACACGGCTGCTTTCAATAAAATTATGGAAGCATTTGGTTTGTCTAAATCAACGCCCGAAGAAAAAGCAGCAAGGGATAAAGCCATACAGGACGCCACCAAATACGCCATCGAAATTCCTTTTAAAGTAATGAAAGCCGCCTACGGCAGCATGACTGTCATCAAAGCCATGGCCGAAACCGGCAACCCTAACTCTATCAGCGATGCCGGTGTAGCGGCCCTCTGCGCCCGCAGCGCGGTAATCGGTGCGTTTATGAATGTGAAGATCAATGCGTCGGGTTATAAGGACAAGGCGTTTACAGACGTTATTATTGCTGAAGGAAATGAGATTGAGAAAAAGGCTATGGAATTGGAGAAGGAGATTATTGAGTTGGTGAATTTGAAAATTAGTTAATTTGAAAATGACGAGGGAACAATATGAGCATTCTATAGAAACCGCCGAACTACAGCTAAGTATTTGGGGCAAAATCTCTTATTACTTTTTAGTAGTTCTTCTATTTTTTGTTTCCATTATATTTTTGGCGGCCCTACTTTTCGACAATTCAAAGAATTTCGATAAGCCCCCGGTTAGTTTCATTATTGTTCCGGCTATTTTGGGTGGCCTGCTTTATTTCTATCAAAAAAATGGCTTAAAGTTTCAGGTCATCGAAACCAATTTAAGCAAAAAAGCGATATCAGTATTGATAAAGCAAATGTGCGATGAACAAAAGTGGTTGATGGCTTTTGAGGATAGCGATGTACTTATAGCTAATACTGATGTCGGCAACCCATGGCGCAAGTCGAAAAAAATTACTATCCTTTTTGATAGAAATAAGGTATTTGTAAACAGTGTTTATGATCCAGACACCAATAAATCCTCCGCTGATCTGGTTGGCAGCAATAGACAAACTATAGCAACAATAATCAACTATATCCAAAAAACTTAGCCAACTTTTGAGTAAAAAGCTTAGATTTATTTACTTCTCTAAATTCTGACCTCAACCTTACTGGATAATGACACTCCTCCTTTGCCGTAGGCTTGTTTTATCCTATCTTTAGCCAAATGAACAGGCTGCTTTCCTTTTTCGCTCTATTTTTTATTTTCCATTTCTGTTCCTGCATTTCCGACCAATCTTCTTCCAAAAAAACCGTCTTTAACATCAACCTTGATGAAGGCCTGAGTTCATTAGATCCTGCGTTTTCGCGCAACCAGAACGCTATCTGGATGAATAATGAGTTGTACAATGGCCTGGTACAGATTGATGATAGCCTGAAAACCGTACCCTGCATTGCCAAAAACTGGGACATATCAACTGATGGCACTGTTTATACCTTCCACCTGCGCAACGACGTTTATTTCCATGACGACCCGCTTTTTAAAAACGGCAGGGGCCGTAAAGCTGTAGCCGCTGACTTTGTATACAGTTTCAGCCGGCTCGTCGACCCGAAAGTTGCTTCCTCCGGCTCCTGGATCTTCAGCGATAAGGTGAATGGATGTAACGGTTTTATCGCTATAGATGATTCCACTTTCCAGGTAAAACTCAAACAACCTTATCCTCCGTTTTTAAGCATGCTTACTTCGCAGTATTGTTCGGTAGTCCCGCATGAGGTGGTTGATTTTTATGGGAAAGATTTCCGCCAACACCCGGTGGGTACAGGGCCGTTCAGGTTTAAGTACTGGAAAGAAGGCGAAGTAATGGTGCTGCTAAAAAACCAGCATTACTGGGAAAAAGATAAGGATGGCAGTCCCCTGCCCCATTTGGATGCCATCCGTGCCACCTTTATCGGCGATAAGCAAACCGCCTTTATGGAATTTATTAGTGGTAAACTCGACTTTCTGAATGATATTGATGGCAGCTATCGCGATGATATCCTTACCAAATCGGGTAAGATCACTACTAAATACAAAGGCAAATTCATTTTAAGCACAGGCCCATTTTTAAATACCATTTATTTAGGTATGCTGGTGGACAGCAGCCTGGCGATTGTAAAAAGCTGCCCGCTAAAAATCTTAAAAATAAGGCAGGCCATCAATTATGCTATCGACCGCAAAAAGATGATCAAATACCTGCGAAACAGCATGGGAACCGTTGGCTCTGCTGGGTTTATTCCTGTGGGGATGCCGGGTTTTGATGCCGATAAAGTACATGGCTACAGTTATAATCCTGAAAAAGCAAGGCAACTGTTAAAAGAATCAGGCTACCCTAACGGCGATAACCTGCCCGAAATTGTTTTACATACCACCGTTGGCTACCGCAGCCTGATTGAATATGTGCAGGGCCAGCTCAGCCAGATAGGCATTAAAACAAGCGTGGAGATTACCCAGGGCGCCAGCTTGCGCGAACTGGTATCAAAAAACGGTGTCAACTTTTTTTATGGCAGCTGGCTGGCAGATTACCCTGATGCGGAAAATTACCTTTCGGTCTTCTACTCCAAAAACAAGATTCCCTGGGGGCCAAATTATACCGGTTTTAACAATAAACAATTCGATGCCCTGTTCGTGCAGGCCTACCACGAGCCCAACGACGAAAAACGTTATGCCCTTTACCGCCAGATGGATAATATAGTAATGCAGCAGTCGCCGGTGGTTATCCTTTACTACGATAAGCGGGTTAACCTTTACCAGAACAATATATCAGGCTATAGTGTAAACGCACAAAATTTGCTGGTGTTTAAGAGGATAGTTAAAGCCCCCTAACCCCCTGAATGGGGGCATACGAATCTTGCATTGGTATTTTCAATTGCAAGCGTTCCACTTTTACACACGGAACAGGTGGAACGCTATGGAACACGCTCGTTATCAGCGCGTTTCATATTTCAGCAAATAACAAAGCACATATAAGTTCCTGATAACCAGTGTGCTATTTTTGCCCTTTTTAGTGATAGACTTGTAATTTGCTGAATAATTTCTCATCTTTCAAAACTTAAATTTCATCCATGAGAAAACCATATCTTATCCTGATCCTTGTCAACTTAACAACATTCACTTTCGCTCAAACCATTAATTATGGCATCAAAGCCGGGCTAAACCTGTCAACCTTTTATGTTAACAACAGTTATTACAAGGGTTTTGAAAAAAACTTAACTGGGTTTAATGCCGGAGTCATTGTTGATATTGGATTTTCAAATTTCGTCGTCCAGCCAGGCTTATTTTACAGCACCAAAGGTGAAAAAGTTCCTTACATTATTGTTAATGCAAACCAGCAAAGCATCACCCCAACTACTGCCTCTAACAGGCTAAATTACATTGAGCTCCCTGTTAACTTTCTGTATAAAGTAATCCAAATACCGGGCGTTAGCTTCCATTTGGGAGGAGGGCCATACATTGGTTATGGAATTTCTGACAACGCATCAATAAACGGGACAAATACTTCTGTTCCTTTCAACAAGTACTATCACAACCCAGATTACGGGATTAATTTTATAGCTGGGGCCGAATTCAAAAACAAAATTTTAGCAGATGCGGGCTACGGGTTAGGCCTGGCCGGCTCAGGCGGCGGTTCTACCGGGCAAAACCGGGTACTTAGTTTTTCTGTCGGATATTTGTTTAGATAGATATAGCATTTTCCCCAGTCATAAAAACTTTGATTTAGAAACCAAAAGTCCACCCAAACAGGAGAGCATAAAGCATTTTTCTATTTAAAAAAATCGGTGAAATCACTTTCCCCAATCGGCGTAATCCCAAAACTCAACTGTGCCCCGGAAAATCCCCCAGATCCTTATAGATATCGTTAGCATTTAACCTGCTGTCTTCCACCGACCATGCGGCCATGGCATGCAAAACTTTTCGCAGGCGGATTCCCGAAGGCGTAAGGCTGTAGGTTACATAAGGCGGTACCACAGGCCTGGCTTCCCGCTTTACCAGGTTATCAGCTTCCAGCTGTTTCAGGTGCTGGATCAGCATTTTCTCGGTAATGGTCGGGATGGCCTTGCGCAATTCACTGTAACGCTTATCCCCCGATAACAAATAAAACAAAATGATCGGCTTCCAGTAACCGCCTATCTTGTCCATCAGGTACGTTACCGGGCATAGGTAAAATGCCGCCTGCTTATTTTCCTGTATCGTCGAACTCTCTTTGATCGCTGTCATGTATACACACTTTAGGGTAAGTACTTGTATAAAAGTAAGTACAAATATACATTTGTCCTGTCAAAACAAAAAAATAAAAATCATGAAAATCACAGTCACAGGGTCATTAGGCAATATCAGCAAGCCATTGGCCAAATTATTAATTGCTGCCGGTCACCAGGTAACCATCGTTAGCAGCAAGGCAGATAAAATTGCAGAAATAGAAGCATTAGGTGCTAAAGCGGCCATTGGTTTGGTATCGGATGCAGCTTTCCTTACCAAAGCTTTCACAGGGGCCGACGCGGTTTACACCATGGTACCGCCAAACTTCGCAGCTGCCGACTACCGCAAATACGTTGGCGATACCGCAAAAACTTACGCAGAAGCCATCGCAAAAGCCGGTGTAACGCACGTGGTAAACTTAAGCAGTATAGGCGCAGATATTGATGGCGGTACCGGGCAGATCTCGGGTGTTCACGATGCCGAAATTATTTTGAATGCATTGGAAAACGTTTCAGTAAAACACCTTCGCGCAGGGTTTTTCTATGTAAACCTTTTCAGCAACATCGGCATGATCAAACAGGCTGGGATCCTGGGATCAAACTATGATGCCTCCGCCCGCTTAATTATGGTTCACCCGAATGATATTGCCGCTGTCGTGGCCGAGGAAATTCAACAGCCTTTTACCGGCAAAAGCGTACGCTATATTACCAGCGACGAAACTACCACCGGCGAAGTCGCTGCCGTATTGGGCGCAGCCATCGGCAAACCCGACCTTAAATGGGTTGAGTTTACAGACGAACAATCATTAAACGGCATGCTGCAGGCAGGCTTACCCGCCGAAGTATCCGGCAAATTTGTTGAAATGGGAACAGCCATACGCAGCGGAATTTTATGGGGAGATTACGATGCCAAAAAGACCATCCCCACCGGCAAAACAAAACTGGAAGACTTTGCAAAGGAATTTGCAGTAGTTTATAATAATTAACGCATTCTCAGCTCAATATCATTCACCAAAAATGCCTCTCCAAAATTGAAGAGGCATTTTTAAAGACATTAATTCCGAAATCGAAAATCCGAAATCCGAAATTATTTAGTGTACTTCAGCGCATCCGCATTAACAACATCCGACCCGCTTTTACCATTAGTGTCAATACTACGACCGGTAATAACTATGGCATCAGCGCCAATTTTTTGAGCATAAGCCACTAAATTTGCTTTTATGGCGTCTTGATTACCATTGTCTGTGCAGTTTAAATGACCAATAACCTTGTATTGCTTTGTAACATCGTGCGCAGAATAAAATACATCAACGTTTGTTGTTGCTGGTGTAACGGTGTCGCCAAAATAGGTTACCGTTGCGCATGACGAAAGTATTAGACAAAGGCCTGCGATGATAAAGATGTGTAGGTTTTTCATGTTTTTGAGTTTTATAAATCTATGACAGCATCATGCCCACCAGGTTTATTTTTCAAGCAGTAATGATTGTGTTACAATCATTCGATTTACGAGTTAAGAATTACGATTTACGATTGATTAGGCGTCTTTTTCACAAAAAAGGCCTCCCCAAAACGGGAAGGCCTTTAAATATCCAAATCAAAAAAAAATCCGAAATCGAAAATCCGACTTCCGAAATCCTTAAGAAGCCATTTGCCGCCTGATGATATTCAGCGCGCCGCCGGCTTTAAACCATTCTATCTGCTGCGCATTATAAGTATGGTTTACCGGGAAGCTATCGGTCGATCCGTCTTTATGGTGCAATACCACGCTTAACTGTTTGCCGGGGGCAAAAGTAGTTAGGCCGATAATATCAATAGTATCGTCTTCTTGTATTTTATCATAGTCGCTGGCATCCGCGAAAGTGATGCCCAGCATGCCTTGTTTTTTCAGGTTGGTTTCGTGGATCCGGGCAAATGATTTTACCAGGATAGCGCGTACGCCCAAATGGCGCGGCTCCATAGCAGCATGTTCGCGTGATGAACCTTCGCCATAGTTTTCGTCGCCTACTACTACCGTACCGATGCCATGCGCTTTGTAATCGCGCTGGGTTGCAGGTACCGGGCCATATTCGCCGGTTAACTCATTTTTAACGCTGTCGGCAGTATTGTTAAAGTAGTTGATCGCGCCGATCAGCATATTGTTGGAGATATTGTCCAAATGCCCGCGGAACTTCAACCACGGACCAGCCATAGAAATATGGTCGGTTGTACATTTGCCTTTTGCCTTGATCAGCAGCTTTAAACCGAAAATATCTGTTCCTTCCCATGCAGAGAATGGATCAAGCAATTGCAAACGGGCTGATTTAGGGTCAACCTTCACTTCTACCTTGCTGCCGTCTTCGGCAGGCGCCTGGTAACCGGCATCTTCTACCGCATAGCCTTTAACCGGCATTTCAATGCCTAATGGTTCATCCAGTTTTACCTGTTCGCCTTTATCATTGGTTAATGTATCGGTCAGCGGGTTAAAAGTAAGATCACCAGCGATAGCAAAAGCGGTCACAATTTCCGGCGAAGCCACAAACGCATGGGTATTCGGGTTGCCGTCCTGGCGTTTCGCAAAGTTACGATTGAAAGAGGTGATGATAGAGTTTTTGCGTGTAGGATCGTCAGTATGACGCGCCCACTGGCCTATACAAGGACCGCAGGCATTAGCCAAAACCACACCGCCCATCGCCGCAAAAGTATCCAGGTAACCATCACGGTCAACGGTATAACGCACCAGTTCCGAGCCCGGGGTAATAGTAAATTCCGCTTTGGTTTTTAAATGTTTATCGATTGCCTGTTTGGCGATAGAAGCAGAACGGGTAATATCTTCATAAGATGAGTTGGTACATGAACCGATCAAACCAACTTCCAGTTTCACCGGCCAGCCGTTTTCTTTAACCGCTGTCGCGAATTTAGAAATAGGCCATGCCAGGTCGGGTGTAAACGGACCGTTTACATGCGGTTCCAGTTCGGTCAGGTTGATCTCGATCACCTGGTCGAAATAATCAGCCGGGTTTGCATAAACTTCAGGATCGCCGGTTAAGTGTTCGGCAACAGCGTCAGCCAGGTCCGCAATGTCGGCACGTTTGGTACCACGCAGGTAAGTAGCCGCTTTTTCATCGTAACCAAAAATAGAAGTAGTTGCACCAATCTCGGCTCCCATGTTACAGATGGTGCCTTTACCGGTTGCAGAAAGCGAACGTGCACCTTCGCCAAAATATTCAACAATAGCGCCGGTACCGCCTTTTACGGTTAGGATACCCGCCACTTTAAGGATAACGTCTTTTGCTGATGTCCAGCCCGAAAGTTTCCCGGTTAATTTTACGCCAATCAGTTTAGGGAATTTAAGCTCCCATGGCAGTCCAGCCATTACGTCGCAGGCATCAGCACCACCAACACCAATCGCGATCATACCCAAGCCACCTGCGTTAGGCGTATGTGAGTCGGTACCGATCATCATACCACCCGGGAAAGCATAGTTTTCCAAAACCACCTGGTGAATAATACCGGCACCCGGTTTCCAGAAACCCAGCCCGTATTTATCAGATACCGAGGCCAAAAAGTCATACACTTCTTTATTTACATCCTTGGCGGTGCTCAAATCTTCAGTAGCGCCAATTTTAGCCTGTATCAGGTGATCGCAATGCACGGTTGAAGGTACAGCCACCTGCGGACGGCCGGCCTGCATAAACTGCAGCAGCGCCATTTGTGCCGTAGCATCCTGCATAGCTACACGATCGGGTGCAAAGTCAACATAATCCACACCACGGCCAAATGCTGTTTTAGCATCGCCTTCGCTAAGGTGGGCGTATAATATTTTTTCGGTTAAAGTAAGGTGTTTGCCGGTCGCATTACGGGCAGCAGCCAAGCGGGCGCTGTAGCGGTCGTAAACATTTTTGATCATATCTAAATCAAAAGCCATCGTATTTGAACTTTTAGGTGAGGAAATTGTAGAAAAACTTAATAAAAAACATCCACCATTGGCAGACTTGAGCGGCGAATTTACAAAAATTACGATTAAATGCTGTCAGCGAAATGTGTAAATGTTATTTGGAGGGATTCTAAATTGGGTTGAGTGAGTTGGATTAAGTTGGATTGGGTTGATTAAGTGATCGGTTGTTTAGGACTGGCCTGTTGGTGTGGATACGTGTTTTTTGTAGAGACGCCCCGATGTATCGGGGCGTCTCCATATGGCAATTGAAAGACTCGTATGTTGTGTGATGTTTCGTTCGGGGGTATCTTAGGGGTTTGATGAAGATTTAAAACTGCTTACTGCGAACTCTTAACTGTAAACTGATTTGGGGCGATGCCTGCGGCCCGGGCTGTTCGCTAATACTACACAAGCCTTAGGCTCAGGCCGGTATCCGCTGCCATCCCTATCGCTGCTTGATTATTACAATAAACATTTGTGTGCGACACAACGATTACCTACATTTACATCACCCTTATTCAATTTCATGCACAAACTGCATACCGTTTATGATTTTCGTATCGATCAAGCTATAATTCCTGGTGATAGTTATATCCTTATTGCATTTGCTGCATTTGGATTCCTGCTTTTCTTTTACAATATACAGTTCGGTGCTCCACCCTTTATTCTGCCAAAAGGCAAATATTTCGGTTTAGTTTTCGGCATATTCGCTTTGCTTATATTCCTTGTAATTGCAGGAACTCGATTTAGAGACTACAGTGAGGTAAAGAACGTGTTTGACCAAAAGCTATATAACGTCATTGAAGGAAGAGTTCAGGAATATCACCCTATGCCTGCGGGCGGTCACGACACCGAACGGTTTAGAGTAGGGAACTTGTATTTCACGATGAGCGATTTTGATTATGGCATAATGGGTTACAATCACGCCGCCTCTCATGGAGGTGTGATAAGGTCCAACTTATATGTGCGTATCTGGTATCCAACTTATGGTAGGATTGCGATCCTACATTTAGAAACAGAATGACTTTCTATAGTAAAGCAAACTCATACCCCTCCCTGCTCCAATACTCCAACGCCCTTGGCAAAGTATACTCCATCCGTTCCTGCGCTTTTAAACTATCATGAAAAAGTACAATATCACCCGGCTTTGTATTTTTGATCACATTGTTAAGGCATTGTTCCGGGCTGACGGCTACGTCATAATCCGCTGAAAGTACACTCCACATCACAATTTGAATACCTTGTTTTGCATTTTGCAGCAATTTAACCTGCGACCGTTTGATGCGCCCGTAAGGCGGGCGAAAAAGTTTTGTGTCCAGTAATTTATCGGCCTGCAAAAAATTATCGAGGTAAATATTATCTTCGGTCTTCCATCCTTTTAAATGATTAAAGGTGTGGTTACCGATGGCATGGCCTTCATTTTTCAGCTGTTCAAAAACTTCGGGGTGTTTGCGCACATTGTCGCCGATACAAAAAAATGTAGCTTTGGCATTGTACTGTTTTAAAATATTTAAAACAAACGGTGTAACAATGGGTATAGGCCCGTCGTCAAACGTCAAATAAATGCACCGGTTAGCTGCATTTGCTTCCCATAATAGTTTGGGATACAATAATTTTAACCATTTGGGTGTTTTTATCAGCAACATTTTAAAACAGCAGATTTACGAAACGAATTCCAGGCAGTCATCACAAGCTGCCGATCATTCAAATCTAACATCTCAAAATTAATATACAACATAAACTTATGTTACAATTTCTATCTGCACATAAAGTTATAAGCCGCACAGGTATGGCAATGTTAGCCTTGCTAAGCTTTACAGCAAAAGCCCAGCAGGTAATCAGCCTGCAGCAGGCGGTTGATTCCACCATAAAAAACAACCTGACCATTAAACAGGCTAAAATAACCGAGGATCTTGCGGATGAAGATTATAAACAGTCGAAATATAATTTATTACCAAGCCTGAGTGCAAACCCGCAGGGTGGTTATTATTTTGGTAAAAGCCAGATAGCCGGCGCATTTGCTTATTCTTCATCCGCCCTTAATATCAACGGCTCAGCGGCCTTAAACCTTGTACTTTTCCAGGGCGGGCAGTTGCGAAACCAGATCTTACAAAATAAACTGACACTGGATGTCGATAAGACAACTACCGCCAAAGTTAAAAACGACCTGCTTTTAAATGTGGTGACTGACTATCTAACTATTTTAACTGACCAGGACCTGGTAATCGCCGCACAACAGCAGATTGACCTGGCGAAAATTACCCTTGACCGCGCCCAGAAGAATTTTGATGCCGGCAATGCAACTAAAGCCGACCTTGCACAGGCACAGGCACAAGTTGAAACAACAGAACTGACTTTAACCAACGACCAAAACCAGGTTGACTTGGCCGTATTGGTATTGAAGCAGTATATGGAAATGGACCCTAATAAAAAAATTGTTATTGAACGGCCCGATATAAGCAAATTAACAGACATAAAAACAATTTTTGATGCCACCGAAGTCATCAAAACAGCATTTTTGGTTAACCCGGATATAAAACTTGCAGAGTTGCAACAACAGACTTACGAGCAGGCCATCAAGATAGCGAAGGGTAACTATTATCCCGTTTTAAGTTTATACGGCGGCCTGGGCACCAGCTACTCAAACCAGGCAGCAACTTATGGAGCAACACTAATCGGTACAACACAAATTGGCGTGGTCCAGGGAAGCAATACGCCGGTTTTAGGTCCGCAATATCAAACAACAACCACTCCGATTGGATTTGGCACCCAGCTAAGCAACAACTTTAACCAGTTTTTTGGGCTGAACTTACAGATCCCCATATTTAACCGTTTTACCGCACGCACATCGGTTAGGAAGGCCAAATTGAATTACGAGTACGCTGCATTGAGCACGGACCTTGCTAAAAACACCTTGAGTAAAACCATTATACAGGCTGTGCTTGATTTGCAGGCGGCTGATAAAAGCTTTCAATCTGCTTTGCGAACATTCCAGTCAAATAAAGAAGCATTAAACGTTACCAAACAAAGGTTTGATGCCGGGTTGGTAAACACACTTGATTACAATACAGCTTTGACAAATTACAATAAATCGCAGAACGACATGATTGAAGCACAATACCAGGTGGTGTTCAGGGCCAAAGTGATTGACTATTATATTGGTAACCCGATAACGCTGTAAAAAAAGTCCGGAAAGTCGGAAAAGTCCGAAAGTCCGAAAGAAAAAAATAGAAAATTAGAAAATAATAAAATCCGAAATCGAACATCCGAAATCCGAAATACAAGAATCATGGGAAAAACTACAAAATATATTCTGATCAGCCTTGGTGCTATTATCCTGATCCTCATTTTATTAAAAGTGACAGGCGTAATTGGCAAACCCGATGTAACCCAGGTGGCCACTGAAAAAGTTGCTGTACGCGAAATCAATGAAACCGTATCGGCAAGCGGAAAAATAAAACCGCATGTAGAAGTAAAGATCAGCCCCGAAGTTTCGGGCGAGGTGGTTGAACTGCCCATAAAAGAAGGCGATGTGGTTAAAAAAGGCGAATTGCTTTGTAAAATCAGGCCCGATATTTTAAAATCGGAACTTGACCGCGCCGAAGCTGCAAACAACACGCAAAAAGCCACTATTGGCAATGCCAAACAAATGCTGGCGCAGTCGCAGGCCACCTACGATAACCAGGCGTCCATTTACAAACGCGACAAAGCCCTTTACGACAACAAAGTAATTACAACTGCCGAATTTGAAGCAGCAAAAGCGAGCTATGACGGTGCCAAAGCCTCGCTGGAAGCAGCTAAACAAAATGTGATCGGTTCAACTTATGGCCTGGCACAGTCACAGGCATCCGTAAAAGAAGCTGCTGATAACCTTATAAAAACAACTATTTATTCGCCGGTGGATGGTGTGGTTTCAAAATTATCGATCCAAAAAGGCGAACGCGTATTAGGAACCCAGCAATTTGCAGGTACCGAGATCATGACCATCTCTGATCTTAGCCAGTTAGACGTAAATGTTGATGTAAACGAGAACGATATCAACCGGATCCAGTTAGGCGATTCCTCAAAAATACAGGTAGATGCCTTTTTGGGTAAAACTTTCAATGGTGTGGTTACAGAGATAGGCAGCTCGGCAAACGTAGTGGGTACCAATGCCGACCAGGTGACCAACTTTACGGTAAAAGTGCGGATCAGCCCGGATTCATATAAAAACCTGCTGATTAAAACTGCGGAAAACCCCAACCCTTTCCGTCCGGGTTTAACGGCTACTGTGGATATCAATACCAATCATACCAAATCAATATCGGTACCTATCCAGTCTGTAACCACCCGCGAAGAGAAGAAGAAAACAATGACGGCGGCGCCTGCCGACAACCAGGGCACGGATGATAACAACGCCAAAAACAAGGTAGCAGCCCCAATAAAAGAATATGTATTTGTGTATAAAGCCGGCAAAGTAAAACAGGTACAGGTAACTACCGGCATCCAGGATGACAGCTATATACAGGTATTTTCGGGTCTGAAAGATGGCGACGAAGTTGTTGCAGCGCCATTTGCGACTATAGCAAAAATATTGAATGACGGCATGGTAGTTCAAAAAGTAGATAAGAGCAAACTATTTACCGGGGACGGTAAGTAAGTTGGCAGTTTTTAGTTTGCGGTTTGCAGATATCTTTACTGCCAACTGCAAACAGGCAACTGCAAACTTAAGTAACAAATATTTCATTAGATTTGTCCTGTCAATTAAACCTGGCAGGACTTTTTTATTTACATCGATTTATTTTAAAAGAAGTTTACCCTTTAAAATAAAGACATCATTGGCTATTTTGCATTTACAATTCATTATTCACCATTGACCACTCACCACTCACCACTCACTACTCACCCAAAAATAACCGTTGTTGGCGGCGGAAGCTGGGCCACGGCTAATATTAAAATTCTTACCGATAACACTACCGAAAAAGAAATATTCTGGTGGATGCGCAATGCGCAGGCGGTGGAGCATATCCATAAATTCAGGCATAACCCGCATTACCTCAGCTCCGTTGAAATAAGCGTTCCAGGTCAAAATATATCAACAGACCTTGCATCCGTCATCCGCGAAGCTGATTATGTATTGCTGAATGTTCCGGCGGCTTTTTTAAAAGACGCACTTACCGGCATTACCGCCGCCGACCTTGAGGGTAAAAGGATAATTTCGGCTATAAAAGGTATTGTTCCGGCTGAGAACCTGATCATTGGTGAATTTATGCACCAGCGTTATAATATTCCTTTTGATCATTTTTTGGTAATCAGCGGTCCATGTCATGCGGAAGAAGTAGCGCTTGAAAAATTATCTTACCTTACCATAGCTTCGAGCGATACGGAGCTTGCCGCCGAATTTGCGGGCATGTTTAATACCCGGTACATCAAAACCGTAATTTCTGACGATATCTATGGCACTGAATATGGCGCCGTGTTGAAAAATATATACGCTATTGCAGGCGGCATTTGCCACGGCGTAGGCTATGGCGACAATTTTCAGGCGGTGCTGATCTCCAACGCCATCCGCGAACTGGAACGCTTTGTGGATGCCGTGCACCCTATCGACCGCGACATCAAAGAATCAGCCTACCTGGGCGACCTGATGGTTACCGCTTACTCGCAATTCAGCCGGAACCGTACCTTCGGCAACATGATTGGAAAAGGTTATACCGTAACCTCGGCACAGCTGGAAATGAACATGATAGCCGAGGGATATTATGCAGTAAATTGCCTACACCAGGTGAATAAACAGTACAATGTTTTTATGCCCATATGTGATGCGGTTTATGCCATTTTATACGAGAAA
>Ga0207076_1025_pt1 | contig 33441 bp, 26 predicted proteins | sample Alteio_BWMinHeat_62_FD_153568 | JGI IMG/M metagenome (GOLD analysis project Ga0207076, IMG submission 153568) | Enriched cells from forest soil in Barre Woods Harvard Forest LTER site, Petersham, Massachusetts, United States -... | ecosystem: Environmental > Terrestrial > Soil > Temperate forest >... | reverse complement strand
GGTTGATGCGGTAAAATACGACTACTTCAAGAATAACCGCCAGACGTTGCCGACGCCGAATTCGCCTTCCTTGGGCGTCACCAGATGGTTATTGCTGTCGAAGGTCATGCGTTTTTCAGACGCGTTGATGGTCTGGTAATTTGGGCCTGTGCCGGTGCCGGTCAGCGCGAATTGCACGCGATCACCGTAGGCGGTCATTTTTTCGACGACGTTTTTCAGGTAGTCCGGCGTAAAGGTATCGATTTTGCCGTTCCAGCGTTTGGTTCTTGTGTTCAAAATACTTTATTTCCAAAATAATGGCGGAATCACTTCGCCAAGAGCGAATTTGCGGATTCCGACCGGGTAACTTTAGCCGATAAGTTGGCCAAAAAATAGCCAATAAGCAGTTCAGGCCTCCATTATCGCCGATCAGGATTTATTCAGCGCGGATTGCGTTAAAAATATTATTTCTAGCTGGCAACGGCTTCTGCTTCAGGGGGCAAATCGGACCATGACAGGCACTGTGCATTGACGAAAAATCAAGCATGTCTGATTTCTCTCGTAAAAGGATGAATAAACTTGCTACTGCGGCGGTGCGCCGACTGCCCTTGTCGAGGGCGGCTTTTTTAATGCTTGCAATTGGGAGTATCACTATCATCTAGGGTGAAACATTTCACAGGATCGCCCATGATTTTTGACCGCAAAAAAACCAAGGCCATTGCTCCCGGCAAGAAAAAAATTATCAGCGACCAGCGCAATTACCATGTGACCCAGCCATCAGCAGATCTCGCAGCGCTTGAGAAAGGCAAACTGGAGGCGGGCATCCCTGTCGGCGGCCAGATCGTGAGTTTCAAGGATGGGGTATTGATGATTAAAAAAAACGGTAAGTAGCCTGGGTGGAGCGTAGCGTAACCCGGGGGGGCCGCCGAGGGGGTGTTCCACAGGCCGTGGACCTCCCCCGGATTTCGCTGCGCTGCATCCGGGCTACATCTCCCGGATTTCTCAGAGTTAATCCTGGATTTTGTTCGGGCATGAAATCGGCTATAGTCAATAGCCTGTCCAACCACCAAGCGAAAGACCGAACATGATCCACTGGGATGCCCATGCCTGCCTGCCTCTCCATCCGCAGGCCAGCTTTGCGCCGATAGCGGCCTTGCATGCCGCCGGTGTCAACTACGTATCGATCAACGTGGGCGCGGACATGAATCCGGTACAGCAGGTGATGTCGGTGCTGGCCGGCTTTCGCGCAACGATAGAAGCCCAGCCGGAGCGCTATGTGCTGGCATCGAACGTGGCGGATATCCAGAGAGCTGCCGCGCAAGGCAGGATTGCGTTGAGCTTCGACCTGGAAGGCTCCATGCCCTTGCTGGACCAGCCCGAGATGGTCGCCTTGTATCATCAGTTGGGTGTGCGGCAAATCCATTTCGCGTATAACCGCAATAACAGCGTGGCCGACGGTTGCCATGACGTGGAGCGCGGCTTGACCGCGCTGGGCCGGAACATGGTGCAGGCGGTTAACGACGCCGGCATGCTGATGGATTGTTCGCATACGGGCCGGCGCTGCAGTCTGGATATCATGGCGGCGTCCAGCAAGCCGGTGATTTTCAGCCATGCCAATCCCTTGTCGCTGGCGGAGCACGGGCGCAATGTCAGCGATGAACAGATACGCGCTTGCGCCGCGACCGGCGGCGTGGTGTGCGTTTCGGGCCTGTCTTTTTTCCTGGGCAGCGCGCATCCCGGCGCCGACGACGTGGCGCGGCACGCCGCCTATATCGCCGACCTGGTCGGCATAGAGCATGTGGGCATAGGGCTGGATATCTGCTTCCGGGAAGAGGGACTGGACGATACGCCGCCGGGCGGCTTCGATCCTGCCTATTGGTGGCCGCAGGCTGCCGGCTACGACATGGACAAGCCGCCCAGCTTTACCCCCGTGGATACCTGGAAACTGTTGCCGGCTGCATTGGAGAAGCTGGGCATGACGCAGGAGCAGGCGGCCCTGGTGATGGGCGGCAATATGATGCGGGTGGCCGAGCAGGTGTGGCGGGTCTAGTGTCTTGTAATAGCTTGAAACAAAAAATTCGTCCCGATTGGAGTTTTGATAATAAGATACCCTTACTTCAGTAAGCAGCCAGTTTTAACTATGCAGATACTGCGATGACAAATTTCCCTCTCCCGCAAGCGGGGGGGGGGGAGCTTCAAACCAAAACCCGAGGAGATCCAGACTATGCAAATCCATCTGATACGACAAACCCTGGCCGTCACTATTGCAGCGCTGTTCTCCTGTTCGGTGCAGGCGGCTTCGCAGGCGCCGGTAGCGGCGGAACACGGCATGGTGGTCGCGGCCCAGCACCTCGCCACCAAGGTCGGCGTGGATGTCTTGAAAAAAGGCGGCAATGCGGTGGATGCGGCAGTGGCGGTCGGCTATGCGCTGGCGGTGGTGTATCCGGCGGCCGGCAACCTGGGCGGCGGCGGCTTCATGACGATACAGTTGGCGGACGGCCGCAAGACCTTCCTCGATTTCCGTGAAAAAGCGCCATTGGCGGCGACCGCCAATATGTACCTGGACGCGAACGGCAATGTGGTCAAGGGCCTGTCCACTAACGGTTACCTGGCGGCAGGCGTGCCGGGCAGCGTGGCCGGCATGGAATATGCGCTGAAGAAATACGGCACGATGAAGCGCCAGGCAGTGATAGCGCCGGCGCTTGCCTATGCACAGGGCGGCTTCACGCTGGATGAGGGCGACGTCGACATGCTGCTGACCGCGACCGAGGACTTCCGCAAGGATGCGCCGTCGGCGGCGATCTTCCTGAACAAGGGCGAGCCGTTCAAGCCGGGGCAGGTGCTGGTGCAAAAAGACCTGGCCAGGACCCTGCTGCAGATCAGCCGCAACGGCGCTGACGGCTTTTACAAAGGGCAGGTGGGCAAGGCGCTGGTGGCCGCCAGCCAGGCCGGCAAGGGCATCTTGACGCAGGCCGACCTGGACCAGTACAAGGTCAGGGAGTTGGCGCCGGTAGAGTGCGACTACCGCGGCTACCATATCGTATCGGCTCCGCCACCGAGTTCCGGCGGCGTGGTGATCTGCGAAATCTTGAATATCGTGGAAGCCTATCCGCTGAAGGAGCTGGGCTATGGTTCGGCACAAGGTGTGCACTACGAGATAGAGGCGATGCGCCACTCATATATGGACCGCAACAGCTACCTGGGCGATCCGGATTTTGTAAAAAATCCGCTGGACAGATTGCTGGACAAGGCCTATGCGGCAAAGATACGCGCCAGTATCGATCCTGCGAAGGCCGGTATATCCAAGGACATCAAGCCCGGCGTGCCTCCGCACGAGGGCAGCAATACCACGCACTACTCCATCGTCGACAAGGAAGGCAATGCGGTATCGGTGACCTATACGATCAATGACTGGTTTGGCGCCAAGGTGACTGCCGCCGGCACCGGCGTGCTGATGAATGACGAGATGGACGATTTCACGGCGAAGATAGGCGTGCCGAATATGTACGGACTGGTGCAGGGCGAAGCCAACTCCATCGCCCCCGGCAAGCGGCCCCTGAGCTCGATGGCGCCGACAATAGTGACGCGCGACGGCAAGCCCTTCATGGTGGTTGGCACGCCGGGTGGCAGCCGCATCATTACCGCGGTGGTGCACACGATACTGAACGTGATCGACTATGGCATGAATATCCAGGAAGCGGTGGATGCGCCGCGTTTCCACCAGCAATGGCTGCCGGATGTGACCAATGTGGAAGTCAATGGACTCAGCCCCGACACCCGCAAGATATTAACCGCGATGGGGCATAACTTGGGCGCCCCGCAACCGGCCAACCATGTGGCGGCAATACTGGTGGGAGCGCCTTCCGCAGACGGCAAGCCGCGTGGTGCGAACAAGTTTTACGGCGCCAATGATCCGCGCCGGAACTCGGGCCTGGCCCAGGGTTTTTAAATTGCATCCGTCCGGCTGCCATCTGTGTGGCCGGTTTTTCTTCCTTCCCCAAAATCCCCGTATAAATCCGGCTTAGCCCGGAAGACGGTGATATACTGTGATTATGTACAGTTAATCGCAATTTTTGATTAATTAATATTCCTGCTTTCCCTGTTATGCCCGCCAAGTTGGGAGGGCCGATATCGTTTTCATCCATCCCATGCTTCCCACCCTGGAAAACCCTCACTACTACCTGAACAATTTCCACACGGTGCTGGACTGGATTGCCACGCGCTACGACGATTTGCTGATCGGCGAAGAGCGCGGTTTTATCCGCAGCTTTGTCGCCTTGCCGCAGGCATCGCAAGCCTTGCTGGTCAGGATGGTGATGCGCAAGGGGGAACTGTTCCGCGCCAGTAAATTGAACTATGCCGAGATCGGCGATACGCGCGATGCTGCCGCGCCGCTGGTGGAGGCCGGCTGGATCGATGATGAACCTCTGTTATACCTGGAGCACCTGTTTGCGCTGCTGAAGAAGGATGAAATCGCCCAGGCGCTGGATTTGTCGGCAAGTCTGGCTGTCGCAAAAAAGGCAGACCAGCTGGAAGCCCTGCGCTCGGATTTCGGCGATGAAGTGCGCAGCCTGCGGGACTGGTATCCGGCTTGCGATGACTGTATTTATCATTTGCAGATAGGCCCGCTGTGCGACCGCCTGCGCCTGATGTTCTTCGGCAACCTGTACCAGGACTGGTCGGAATTCGTGCTGGCCGACCTGGGCATCTACAAATATGAAAAGGTGGAGTTTTCTGCCGCTTCACGCGGTTTCCGCACCCGAGCCGACGTGGATGCCTATCTGCACCTGCAGCGGTGCCGCGAGCGCTTTCAGTTGGAAGAACCGCTGGCCGAAGTGATCCAGGATATCGGCGGGGAGCTCGATAATCCGTGGCTGGAAGGCCGGCGCAGCAAGCTGCTGTTCCAGATCGCGCAGCATGCCGAAAAACTGCAGGACTGGCCGGCGGCGCTGGCGATCTACCGCAACTGCAGCTATCCCGGTGCCCGCGCACGCGCGATCCGTGTGCTGGAGCGGCTGGAAGACTTTGCCGCCGCATTTGAACTGGCCGAAATCGCGCGGCAAGAGCCTGAGAGCGAGGCGGAGCAGCAGCAAGTATCGCGCATGCTGCCCAGGCTGCGGCGCAAGCTGGGCCAGCCCAGGCTGCCCGCCGGCGTGCCGCTGGTATTGCATAATGTCGAATTGCGGCTGCCCAGGCCGCAGGAAGAATTCTGGGTGGAGGGCGTGGTCCGCGACCATCTGGCGCAGATGCATGCGGATGCAACGGTGCATTATGTGGAAAATACGCTGGTCAATTCCCTGTTCGGCCTGCTGTGCTGGGATGCGGTCTTCATCGCGTTGCCGGGCGCTTTTTTCCATCCCTTCCATACCGGGCCGGCAGACTTGCACAGTGCCGATTTCTACCGGCGGCGTGCGGCGGAATTTGACGCCTGCCTGTCGCAACTGGACAGCGGTCAATACAAGCACACCGTACGCCAGTGCTTTGCGGTGAAGGCGGGCATACAGTCGCCGTTTGTGTTCTGGGACAGCCTGACCGAAGAATTGCTGGAGCAGGCGCTGGCTTGCATCCCGGCTGCGCATCTGAAGAAATGGTTCGAACGGATTTTGCAGGATATCAAATCCAACCGCTCCGGCTTGCCCGACCTGATCCAGTTCTGGCCGCAGGAGCAGCGCTACCGCTTGATCGAGGTGAAGGGACCGGGCGACCGCCTGCAGGATAACCAGATACGCTGGCTCGATTACTGCGTTGCGCACGATATGCCGGTCGCGGTGTGCTACGTGCAGTGGGCGGAGGAGGGCGAGCTTGGCTGAGCTGACGCCGATGCAAGCACAAGCGCAGACACAGGCGCAGGCGCCGTATACCGCGCCGTATATTGTGGCAGTGCGCGCGCTGTGCGAATTCACCGCCAAGCTGGGTGACCTGGACTTGCGCTTTACCCCATCGCCGACGGCGCAGGAAGGCATTGCCGGGCACGCGGCAGTGACGGGGCGCCGCGCCAGCGGCTACCTGAAAGAACTGAGCCTGGCCGGCGAGTACAAGAATCTGGCGGTGCGCGGCAGGGCAGACGGCTATGACCCGCTCAAGAAGCAGCTGGAAGAAATCAAGACCTATCGCGGCGACCTGAAAAAAATGCCTGCCAATCACAGGCACCTGCACTGGGCGCAGGTGAAAATCTACGGTCACCTGCTGTGCCTGCAAATGGGCCTGGCGGAAGTGAACCTGGCCCTGGTCTATTACGATATAGGCAGCCAGAAAGAAACCGTGCTGATTCAGGCTTGTTCTGCCGCTGACCTGAAAAATTATTTTGAAGAACAATGCGAACGCTTCCTGGCCTGGGCCGGGCAGGAGCTTGCGCATCGCCGCGCGCGCGACCTGGCATTGAACGACCTGGGCTTCCCGCACGCCTCCTTCCGCACCGGCCAGCGCCATCTGGCCGAGACCGTCTACAAGGCCGCGCATACCGGCCGCTGCCTGATGGCGCAGGCGCCTACCGGCATAGGCAAGACCATAGGCACCCTGTATCCCGTGTTGAAGGCGATGCCGAGGCAGGGGCTGGACAAGATTTTCTTCCTGTCTGCCAAGACGCCGGGACGCAAGCTGGCGCTGCATGCATTGGACACCCTCAGGCAAGGCAGGGACGCAAAGCTACTGCGGCCGCTGCTGCCGCTGCGGGTGCTGGAACTGGTGGCGCGCGACAAGGCTTGCGAACACCCGGACAAGGCTTGCCACGGTGAATCCTGTCCGCTGGCGCACGGCTTCTACGACAGGCTGCCGCAGGCGCGGCAGGCCGCGGTGCAATTGGCTGCGGCTAGAGTTGAACCTGGAATCCAGCCAGCGGGAGAGGGCATGCTGGACCAGGCCAGCCTGAGGATAGTGGCGCGCGAGCACCAGGTCTGCCCCTATTACCTGAGCCAGGACCTGGCGCGCTGGGCGGACGTGATCGTGGGTGACTACAACTATTATTTCGACATCAGCGCGATGCTGCATGCCATGACTCAGCTTAACCAGTGGCGGGTCGGCGTGCTGGTGGACGAGGCGCACAATATGATAGAGCGCGGCCGCAAGATGTATAGCGCCGAACTGGACCAGGCGGAATTCAACATCATGCGCCGTTCCGCGCCTGCCATACTGAAAAAATCCCTGGACAGGGTCAGCCGCCAGTGGAATGCCCTGCACAAGGAGCAGGGCGCGCGCTACCAGGTGTATCCGCAGATCCCCGACAAGTTCCTGCAGGCGATGCAACAGGCGGCGACGGCGATCGGCGATTACATGGTCAGCGGCGCAGTGGGTGATGCAGGGAATACTGCGGCTACAGACCTGGCCGGCGAGCCATCCTCGCCGCCCGGCAATGCCATCGCGCAGGACAGCAAGCTGCTGCGTTTTTACTTTGATGCCTTGCTGTTCACACAATTGGCCGAGGCTTTCGGCGAGCATTCGCTGTTTGACGTGATCAAGGATGTTGATACCGGCACCGGCGCGGCTTATCGCAAGAACGCGCTGCTGTGCATACGCAATATCGTGCCCGCGCCTTTCCTGGCGCCGCGCTTTGCTGCCGCCCATTGCGCGGTGCTGTTTTCGGCTACCCTGAGCCCCTGGTATTTTTATAGCGACATGCTGGGCCTGCCGGAAGATACGCCGTGGATAGACGTGGAGTCGCCTTTCAGCGCCGGGCAACTGGAGGTGAAGATAGTCGGGAATATCTCCACCCGCTACCAGCATCGGGATGATTCGCTGGCGCCGATAGCGGACCTGATCGCGGCGCAATATCAGCGGCAGCCGGGCAATTACCTGGCTTTCTTCAGCAGCTTTGATTACCTGCAAAAAGTGAGCGGCCTGTTCAGGGAGCGCTACCCGGATATCGCACTATGGGAACAGTCGCGCGGGATGGAAGAGGCCGCGCGCGAAGAGTTCCTGGCGCGCTTCACGGCCGGCAGCGAGGGCGTGGGTTTTGCAGTGTTGGGCGGCGCCTTCGCCGAGGGCATAGACCTGCCGGGCAGCCGCCTGATAGGCGCCTTCATCGCGACACTGGGCCTGCCGCAACTGAATCCCGTCAATGAACAGATCATGCAGCGCATGAATGCGGTTTTTGGCCGCGGATACGACTATGCCTACCTGTATCCCGGTTTGCAAAAAGTGGTGCAGGCGGCAGGGCGTGTGATACGCACGCAAACGGATAAGGGGGTTGTCTACCTGATCGATGACAGGTTCAAGCGCGCCGAGGTCAGGGCCTTGCTGCCGGCGTGGTGGGAGCCGGCGGTAATCAGTAAAACGGCGACTGACGTGGCATTGAAAAGGGATGAAGGCAAGTAAGCTGAGGCGGTTTCAGTTTTGCCGCTTGCTTTGGCAGGGGCTACGTTCCCCAGGATTTGACCCAGACCCGGCGTAGCCCCTTTGGTGCAGAATACCTGGATCAGTGCGGCAGATGGTTATAGACGACCAATACGATGATGGCGCCGATCACGGACATGATCAGGCCGGCCGGATGAACCAGCGCGCCGTCTGCCGGTTTGCTGAACAGGCGGCCGATAAAGCCGCCGACAAACGAGCCTACTATGCCCAGCACGCCGGTCAGCAGCCAGCCTATATGCTCGCTGCCCGGAACGATGAAGCGGGCGATGGCACCGACGATGATACCGACTATGAACATCCAAATGTAATGCATCATTATTTTTGTCCCTTTTCAGTTAAAAATGCTGGATCAAAGCAGATGGAACGAGATTCCCGGCTTCGATGATGCAGGTGCATTGTTCTGATTACCCGCCGGCCTTGCCACCAGATTGGCCGGCAACGTCGGCTTGCACCTTTCCCGCTGTGCCTTCTTTAATTGGAATATGCACAATAAAAGAGTAGCAGAGTTTGCCGGAAAAGTTCATGAAAAATTGTTGCAGGAAAATGAAAGCCAAGCTGCGTGCCGCCTGGCCGCCGGACTACTGCGCGCGCTGGTAAGCCGGATCGGGGCTGAAGCCACTGTCGCTGACCGGCCTCACTTCTATCGTCCTGACCTCATAGTTATAGGTCACCAATGCGCCGCCGGCAGCGGCGCCCCTGGCGGTATCCTTGACCTTGTCTTCCACCATGCCGCCGAACAGGCTGCTGATGGCGCCGCTGACGCTGGTAGGCGGTAGCGCGGTTCTTTGCGCTGTGCTGCCCGCGGTTTCATCATTGCAGGCGTTACCGCTGACGGTCCAGGACAGCGTGGTGGCGATCGGGTAGCCGTGCACCTTTTTCAGTTCGCTGCCCCAGGCCGCAAAAGCCTTGGCATCCTTGGCGCCTAGGCTGTGCAGCAAACCGCTGAAGGAGCTCATTACCTCGCGCGGCAGGTATTTGCCAAATGGATGTTCAGGCGTCGCCAGCGCGCTCATCCAGCGTTTCTGGAAACTGTCGTTGACGGCCTGCACCTGTTTGATCTGGCCGACTTCCGGCGTGGTCCACAGGTCCAGCTGCACGCGGTTGCTGGTGCGCCGGCTCTGCTTGTCTTCCAGTTCCACGGTCCAGTTCAGTTGTATGCGTTCGGTGCTGAAACCGTTGATGGTCTTGCGTTCGCCGCTGGCCAGCACTTTCAGCTCGTTTTTCTTCAGCGTCAGCGGACAGTTGGGCTCGGACGGCTTGGACTTTTGTTCGGGCTTGGGTTTTTCCTGCGTGGCGGATGAACCGCTGCTGCAGCCTGCCAGCGGACACTCCTTATAGGTTTTCTTGGCCGGGTATAGGGTCCACACCAGTTTTTTGTCCAGCCGGACGATGTCGGCGGAGCGGCTGTCGCCGGCGAAGGCGTTGATCAGGCGGTTGTCGAAATTCATCACCGCATCGGTGCGGCGCATGTCGCTGCGGGTCTGTACCAGCTGCTGGCCGCGCATGGTGGGCAAGATCAGGCCGTCGATCGAATAGCTGGTGTTGAGCACGGCGGTCGGCGCGGCCTTGCCGCCGTCCAGTACCGGTTCCGGCAGTGCCGGTGCGCCGGCCGCCGGTGGCGGCGCCTGTTTGGCCATGACAGGCGCTGCTGCGCCATCTTTGGCGGCAGGCGGCGATTCGCCCGGAGTCACGCAGCCCAGCAGCAGCAACGGAGACAACAGCAAGGGAGGCAGGGCCAAGGCACTGGATGTTTTGACGATCATCGTTATCTCCGCGATCTCGCCGCTATCGGCAATCTGTGCATCGTACAGCGCTTGCGCTGCCGTGTCGATGTTGTCATGGGTAAATGAATTTACCCCGCCCGGAAGAAGATGTGGGCACAAGGCGGGAAAAGTCGTTTAAGATGCGCCTTCCGTCAATACGCTACAGGTTGAAGAACGTGTCTCAACGCTTGATCAGGCTCAGCCTGGCCGCAATAATTACTGCCGCAGCCGCCGGTTCGCTGGCATATTATTTTACTTTCAAAGATGAACCCCAATCCGGGAATCACGGCTGGATCGCCAAAGTGGCCGGCAAGGCCGCCCCCAGGGCGACGGTCCTGGGCTGGCCGGCGCTGGTCACCACTTTTGCCGGCGACGGCGGCATAGGCAACACGGACGGCGCCGCCGGCCGCGCACGTTTTGCCGATCCATTCGGGCTGGCGCTGGATCCGGTCGGCAATCTGTATGTGGCCGACGCCGGCGACAACAACCGCATCCGTAAAATCACTCCGGACGGCATCGTCACGACCTTTGCCGGTTCCGGTGAGGGCCACGCCGACGGCCAGGCGACGGCGGCTGCTTTCAATACCCCGTCCGGGCTGGCGGCAGACGGGGCCGGCAATATCTATGTCGCCGACACCGGCAATAACGCGATCCGCAAGATCAGCGCGCAGGGGCTGGTGACGACATTGGCGGGCGATGGCAGTGCGGGTTATCGCGACGGCGCAGCCGGCCAGGCGCAGTTCAACGGGCCGATAGGGGTGGCAGTGGACAAGCTGGGCAACGTGTATGTGGCCGACACCTATAACGACAGGATACGCGTGATCACCGTGGATGGGCAGGTGAAGACGCTGGCCGGCGGCGCCGCGCCTGGCTACCAGGACGGGCTGGCACTGGCGGCCCTGTTCGATACGCCTTGCGCGGTAGCGGTCAACGACAAGGGCGAAGTGTATGTTGCCGATACCAAAAATAACGCTATCCGCAAGCTGAGCGCAGACGGCCAGGTGTCGACGCTGACGCGGGCCGCGACCGATGAACGCACCGAACTGCTAAGGCGGCCCCTGGGGCTGGCGCTGACGCATGACGGTTTCTTGTATGTGGCCGAGGGTTCGCGGGGCCGTGTCATCCAGGTGTCACCGGCCGGCGAGGTGGCCGGCCTGCTGGATCGGGGCGCCGATCCCGCCTACAGCACCGATCCTGGGGTACGCTTGCGCGAGCCCGGCGGCATAGCCCTGGACCGTGACGGCAGCCTGTATGTATCCGACTCTGCCCGGCGCCTGGTGCGCAAGGTCAGCCCGCATGAGGTGGGCCAGCTGACAGCGCAGGAAAAGGCGCAGCAGCTGGCTGATCGTACCGCACTTCCTCCCGCCGCGCCCGTCGCGCAGCAAGCCGGCAAGGCGGGGTTCCTGTGGCCGCTCAAGCCGCAAAATGCCTGGCATGAAATCGTCGGTACCGTAGGGGAGGTGCGCGGCAATTTTGACGGCGAAAGCCGCGATCATTTCCACGCCGGGGTGGATGTGCAGGCCGATATGGGAGAGGCTGTATTGGCGGTGGCTGACGAAAAAGTCCGCAGCCCCTTGCCCAACTGGGGTTTTGGCAGCCTGAGCGAAGGCCTGGGCCTGGATGCGCTGAGCTATATCCATATGCGGGTAGGCCGCACGGCCAAAAACAAGGCGATCGATCCATTGCGTTTCCAGATACTGGACGATGACAAGGGGCGGGCGGCGCGGGTGCGCATCAAGCGCGGCGCCAGGTTCAAGGCCGGCGATACCCTGGGTACGGTCAACCGCATGTTCCACGTGCACCTGGACTACAGTCCCTACGGCGTGGCCGAGAACGGGCTTTCCCTGCATTTTATTGATTTTGCCGACAGCGTGCCGCCGCGTATCGACAGCATCCAGCTGTTTGATCCGGCCGGCCGACGCTACAGTAAAAAGCGCAATGGCCGCGTGCTGGTGGCGCGCGATCCGGCCGGCGCCGGCATCGTGGTGGATGCCTATGACCAGATGGACGACAACCTGTCGCGCCGCCGCCTGGGACTGTATAAAGTGGGCTACCAGATATTGCACGCCGACGGTTCGCCTGTCATTGGGTTCGAGCAACCGCTGATCAATCTGGAGTTCAATCGCCTGCCGCAAGACCGGGACGCAGTGAAGATAGCCTATGCGGACAGCAGCGGCATTACCGTGTTTGGCAGCGCCGCTACCCGTTTCCTGTATGTAGTGACCAATACCGTGCGCGACGGCCAGGCCAAAACCGGCACATGGAAAACGGCGGAATTGCCGGCTGGCGATTATATCGTCAGGATATTTGCCGCCGACTTTGCCGGCAACCAGGCAAAGGCTGGACGCGACTTACCGGTTACCCTTGAATAGATTTTAGCAAGGCCGGCCCCCTGACGGACAAATTGGGGCCGGCAGGTATAATTCACTGTAAATTTCTATTGCCTTAGACAATGACCCCGGAAAACCGCAAACTCACGTCAGAAACCCTGCTGCATAAGCGCGGCATCCGCATCAATCTGCAACTGCCGCTGACAGAGAGCGATGAAGAAGTGCGCCTGCGTTCCAGCGACGAGGTATTGCGCCGCATGGTGGCTCTGTGGTGCGTGTCCGGCGCAGCCGTCGATGCCGGCCAGTTCCAGCGCATGCGCGGCTATATTGCGCAGCATGGCCTTGCCGGCTGGCTTTCTGCTCAGGAGCAGGGTTTCCTGTCGGGCGAATTGAGCGATCCGGCCATCCATGAGCAACGCGCCTGGTTCGCGCAGCGCAAGGAAGCCCTGTTTTTCCTGGGCTGGTGCGCGGGTCTGGTCAAAAAGCTGGACCTGCCGGGCGCTGAATCCAGCTTGAAGAGCCTGATGTCCCTGCTGCCGCAGCAGGCGGAAGCCCCGGACCGGTTGCGGGCGGCGATCAAGCTGCGCTCCAGGCGGGAGATACTGGGCTGGGCCGACCTGCTGTACCGCCTGCACTGGGCAGTGCGCCATGCCAACCTGATCGGCAAACCCGTGCCCGGCAACCTGGATGCCGCCGTCGTGCAGCAATGGCACCAGGCGGTGAACTGGATGATAGGCTATGACGATGAAGACGACTGGGACCGGGTAGGCACGGACACCTGAGTTCGCGTTTTCTCTAAAACTCTTTCAAAATTCTTTCAAAAAAATTGCTCCGCTTATTAACAATTGTGGGGAACCCTAACAAAAATCTTTTTTTAAACGATAATGTTTTTAGTCGTTGAACAGACGGAAGCCGTGCACTGCCCATGTCCAAAGTGGCTCCCTGTCAGAAATAGCAGTTGCGCTCCAATGCAATGTGCTGTATCGAGTAAGTGTGGTATCTGATGTAAAAGCATCAAGTGGCTTAAAGGTCCTGTAGTATTTATTCCGCAAAGAAGTGAATTTGGCCCCGGCTGCGTCATGAATCAGTATGGCAGGGCCAGGTCAGTATTTCGTATGCCGATCATTCGACTTTGACGACCATTCCATGACACCCACTAAAATTGAAGACTCCAAGAAATCGCCCCACCTGCTGATCATCGACGATGAAAAAGAGGTGGGAGAGTTTGCCGGCATAGTCGCGCAGTCACTCGGTTTTGAATTCACGGCCACTACCAATGCAGGCGACTTCCTGGGGGCCCTGAATGATGACGTGACCCTGATCATGATGGACCTGATGATGCCGGATATGGACGGCATAGAATTATTGCGCTTGCTGGGCCAGCAAAAATGCAAGACTACGCTGATCCTGATGAGCGGTTACGACAAACGGGTGCTGGAAACCGCCGAGGAGCTGGCGCAAACCCTGGGGCTATCGGTGGCCGGGCATCTGCAAAAGCCCTTCAGGCTGCCGGAGCTGCAAAATCTGTTGAAGAGCTATGCCTTGTTGAACGTCGTGGCGCCGGTGGCGCGCAAGGCAAGCAAGGCCGTCACCAAGGAAGAATTGCAGCGCGCGATGGTGCGCGAAGAGCTAGTGCTGCATTACCAGCCGCAACTGGACATCGCCACGGGCCGGGTCATGGGCGTGGAAGCGCTGGTGCGATGGCAGCATCCCGAGCGCGGGCTGGTTTTTCCGGACGATTTCATTCCTCAGGCCGAGGTGCTGGGCGTGATCGACGAACTGGGCTGGTATGTCGCCCGCCTGGCCCTGAGCGAGATCAGGCAATTCGTCAATTCGGAAGGCGAGCAGCTGAAACTGTCGCTGAATGTATCGCCGCAATCCCTGCACGACCTGCAGTTGCCGGATACCTTTATTGCGCTGGCCCGGCAATACGGCGTGGCCCCCGAGAACGTGGTGCTGGAAATTACCGAGAGCGGGCTGATCAAGGAACTGGCCAGCGCGCTGGATATCCTGACCCGGCTGCGCATGAAGCGGGTGCACCTGTCCATCGACGATTTCGGCACCGGTTATGCAATGATGCAGCAACTGCGCCACGTGCCTGCCACTGAGCTGAAAATAGACAAATCCTTCGTGCACGACATGCACCAGTTGAACAGCGCCAGGGTCGTGGTGCGCAAGACCATAGAAATAGGCCATGAACTGGGCATGAAAATTGTTGCCGAAGGGGTGGAAACCAGGGAACAGCTGGAATTTTTACGTCTCAACGGCTGCGATATCGCCCAGGGCTATTATTTTAGTCGGCCCATATCCACGGAGGCCCTGCTGGAATGGATAAAAAACTATGTTCCCAGGAATTTTTAGCCGGCTCAGCCTTTTTTGCGCATCACCCTTCGGATCGTCAGTCCGCAGTACTCCTGTGCCATTGTGTGATTATATGTTGCATTTAATATGCATCTTAATTAAAATACCGATACGCAGAAACGCCTGAGCCTGTCCCTGTGCTCCAGCCACATGCCGTCCTGGGCGGCGGCTCCTTGCCGGCGGGAAGTTTGGAGCGATGCGCATCATTTTGCATGCGGGCCCGCAAGGGTTCATTTTTTTAATTGATAAGATGCATTTAATATGCATCATTGGAGTGTTCATGATTTCAGCAGAAGCCCGTCCTTACATTGATGCCAGTGTCCCCGTCTTGCGCGAGCATGGCCTGGCGATTACCCGCCTTTTTTACCGGAACCTGTTTAACGAATATCCGGAACTGAACAACATCTTCAATATGGGCAATCAGGCCAACGGCTCGCAGCAGCAGTCGCTGGCATCGGCGGTGTTTGCGTATGCGGCCAATATCGATAATCCGGCAGCGCTGGCGCCGGTCATCTCGCGTATCGTCCACAAGCACGTGTCGCTTGGCATCCGGCCGTCCCACTATCCTATTGTTGGCGAGCATCTGCTGCAGGCAATACAGCACACGCTGGGCGATGCCGCCACACCGCCATTGCTATCGGCATGGGCCGAAGCCTACGGCTTGCTGGCGCAAGCTCTGATCGATGAAGAGCATAGGCTGTACCGGCAATCCGGTACTGAGCCGGGCAGCTTGTTCGATATGCGGGTGACGGCGGTGCAGAAGCAGAGCGCGCTGGTGAGCTCTTTCACGCTGGTGCGCGCCGATGGAGGAGCCGTGCCGAATTTTGTTCCCGGCCAGTATGTCAGCGTCGCCGTCTCTTTGCCCGGAGGCTTGCGCCAGTTGCGGCAATACAGCTTGTCCGATGCGCCGGGAAAATCGCATATGCGGATTTCGGTAAAGCGGGAGCCGGCCGGTGCAGAGACCCCGGCTGGCATGGTTTCCAACTGGCTGCACGACAACTTGGTTGTCGGCAGCATCCTGCCGGTCAGCACGCCTTGCGGCGATTTCGCTCCCGCGGCGGGCTCTGGCGCTGTCGTACTGCTGTCGGCCGGGGTGGGGATCACGCCGATGATTTCGGCGCTGAACCATATCGCTGCGACGAATCCGCAACGCCAGGTCATCTTTGCGCATGCTGCACGCGATATGCTGCACCATGCGCATCGCGCCGACATCGCCAGGGCCAGGGAAGTGATGCCCAATCTGCGGACCGTGGCCTTCTACGAGGATGCCGCTGCATTTGCTGCCGACGATGCGCCGCCTGCGGAAATCATAGCCGGCCTGATGGATACGGACAAGCTGGCCGCGTGGCCCCTGGCCGATACCCATGTCTATCTGTGCGGCCCGATTAAATTCATGCAGGCGCAGTGGCTGTCGCTGATCAAGCGCGGCGTACTGCCAACCAGGCTGCACCGGGAAGTATTCGGCCCCGACATGCTGGACCATCTTTTGTAACTCCGGGGATGCGTCGGGCCGGCGGGCAGGGTAGCTTGCCCTTGAACGCAGGGCAGTTGCCGGGTCTTTTGCAGGAATAAGTTCAGGATGCGGTGCGGCTAGATCTACATATCCATATAGGCCATGCCGCCTGCATTGCTGATTTCCAGCCTTTCTTCCAGCAATTTCTTGTCGCCCTTGCGGAATTCCAGGAACTCCAGGCCTATGCGGAATAATTGCTGCGACAGTATGGTGTAATTCATGCGGCAGCTGATTTCCAGGATTTTTTCCCGGGAGCCGGCGTTCAGCGGCGGCAGCGCCAGCAGCAGGATCACCTTGCCTTCATAGAAGACATTGTGGTCGCAGTGTATGCTGAGTCCGCCCAGGGAAATGTCGTTGACCCGGCCATGGAAGGTCTTCTTGCCGTTGCCGCCCTCATATACGATCGCCATGCGCCATTTGACCAGGTAGCGCTTATGTGTGCGGACATTGGCGCGCGGCAGTTTCGCCACAAATACCGGCAGCGGCGCAGGCGGTGTGGCGGCAATTTCCTGCTCTTCCTTGCTCAAGCCCTGGAGCACGCGCAGGCTGTCTTCTACGGCTTGATCTACATCGGGATTTTTCATCATGTGCATCTGTCCGGCGCGACTCTTCCACGCCTAAAGTATCTTACTGGCCTTGAGCCCGGCCTGAACGCAAAAATTATAAGCGAAAAACGGGCCGGCCCACTTTGGCCGCTGCGAGCTGTGAACTGTAACAGTGAAATCAGAAGTGCCTGTCACGTGCTCGCCGCGCATGACTGCGTTACAAACAGGTCGTGATAGCTTGCTATCTCGACCTGTTTGCGTCTTGTCCTGCACACCGGGCACGCGCCCTTCACTCCCGATTTCCCTATTACAGTCCACTAGCGTCGCGCTGAGCCTTTATTGTGCTATGCAGGGCATGATAGGCGAATATTTCTCCCAGGGCAATTCGTTTATTGCCTTTTTTGCCATTTTGTGGAATCTATTTGTTTTGGCTGGTGGGTGATTGACGAGCCCGTAGCGATAGCCGGGCGGCGTGGAAGTCGTGGAACTTTTATAGGCCCGTCTGCATAAGGAAATATCGGGCCGGTCGGGCGCTACCGGGATAAGTCGCCGGAGGCCAGGGATTGCCTCCGGTCCGGGTTCGCCGCAAGCGGCCGGCGCTTAAAAAAACTGAATATTTTAGTTGTTGTCGTAGGAGAACTGGATACCTGCAGTGCCGCCGGTTTCTATGAAGAGCTTGATGAATGCCGGTACGGTTTCCTGGCGGGCCCAGTCCCGTTGCAGTTCGCAGAACAGCTGCGTCACGCTGATCATCTTGCCGCCGGCCTGTTCTATGCGCCGCAACGCGGCCTCATGGGCTGCCACCGAGGTGCCGCCTACCGCGTCGACGACAACGTAGACCTCGTATCCTTCTTTCAGCGCATCCAGCGCCGGGAAGGTCAGACAGGCCTCAGTCCACAGCGCTGTCATGATGAGCTTCTTGCGGCCCGTCGCCTCGACGGCGGCGCGGAACTCAAGATCTTCCCAGGAATTGATTGTGGTGCGGTCATAAGTCGGAACACCTTCCAGCACCTTGCGCAATTGCGGTATCGGCGGTTTGTTGAGGCCGGTCTTGACGTTAACCGTCGAGTGCACGATAGGCAGGCCGTAGGCGACCGCAGCCTTCGATGTACCGACGATATTATTGATCAATAACTGCCGGTCCATCGAGGCGATGGAGTTTACCTGTACTGGCTGGTAGTCGATGATGATGAAGGCAGAATTTGCCGGCGTTAACAGATGGTCCTTGCCGGGGTCTCGTTTTGTTTCACTTGCCATGATGTTCTCCTGTTGGGGGGATGTGTTGAAGCGCAACACGCGCTATTGCCTGGGCTTTGCCTCAGCCCTAATATTTCGAAAAAAGCGTCACGCGATGCGGAGCAGCGAAGCACCGCTGCCTATCCCTTGCCGGCCCGTGCGGGCCGAACGCCGCTGACGCCGCAGCTTCATTTGCGGGCCGAATCCAGCTTTTCGTTCTGCGTGGCTACTTCCTGCGCCTTCGTGTAACTCTCGATCAGCAGTTGATACTCAGGGAATATCTTGGTGTACACCTCGGCCCATTGCAGCGCGTCGTCGCGGTTCCAGGTCTTTTGCAGCTCCGACGCCACCGCGGCGGTATCCATCGGTATCACGCCTGCCTGGACCACGCGCGCCAGCGTGATTTCCTGCGCCATCTTCGAATAGGTACCGGAGGCGTCGACGACCGCAAATACCTTGTAACCCTCATACACCGCGCTGATGGCCGGAAAGGCCATGCAGACGCTGGTGATCGTGCCGGCGATGATCAGCGTCTTGCGGCCGGTGGCCTTGACCGCGGCGACAAAGTCCGGGTTGTCCCAGGCATTGATTTCGCCCTTGCGCGCCACGTATTGCGCATGCGGTGCGTTTTCATGGATTTCCGGGATCAGCGGGCCGTTTGGTCCTTGCGGCACCGATGCCGTGGTGATCACCGGGATCTTGCATAGCGTCGCCATCTTTGCCAGCGCGGCGGCGTGGGCCCGCAGCTTAGGCATCGGCATGTCGTTGATGGTCTGGAACAGCCCGCTCTGGTGGTCGATCAGCAACATGGCTGCGTCGGCCGGATCGATGACCGGGCGGGCGCCGTTGAAATTAGCAATGGTGTTTGGGATACCCATATAAATACTCCTTGTGGTTGTGGTGCAAATACACGGCAAGCGTGCAAACAATCAGGGCAGTACCCTGGTGGACCTCCACCAATTATGGTGAAGGCCCATTTCTTGACTTTACTGAACAGCCAGCCGGATGCGACTGGCGCCTCAGCCAGCTTCGGCGGCTATCCGGCCGAAGCGGCCGTTGTTGAAATCGGCAAACGCCTGCTGGATTTCTGCATCCGTATTCATCACGAACGGACCATAGGAGGCTACCGGCTCGTCAATCGCATCCCCGCTCAGCAGCAAGACGGTGGCATCGGTGCCGGCTTCCAGCGTCAGTTCCGTGCCTTCGCGGTCCAGCACGACCAGTTGCGCTTCGTGAGCGGTATGCTCGCCGTTGACCTTTACGGTGCCGCGCAGCACAAGCAGCAAGGTATTGCGGCCCTCGACCTGCGTGAGCCTGGTAACGCTGCCCTGGTTCAGGCGCAGGTCCCAGACATCCATGGGCGTGAAGGTCCGTGTCGGGCCGGGCTGCCCGTGGAATTGCCCGGCGATCACGCGAACCTGGCCGGCCTTGTCGGGTAAGGGCAGGCAGGGGATGTCACGGTTCAATATCGACTGGTAGCCGGGAGCGGACATCTTGTCTTTGGCCGGCAGGTTGACCCATAGCTGGACCATTTCCAGCGTGCCGCCGTTTTGCGTAAACTCCCTGGAGTGAAACTCTTCGTGCAGGATGCCGGATGCGGCAGTCATCCATTGCACATCTCCGGGACCGATGATGCCGCCGCTGCCGGTGGAATCGAGATGTTCCACTTCGCCCTGATAGACGATGGTCACCGTCTCGAAGCCGCGGTGCGGATGCTGGCCGACGCCACGCGGCTGCGATGCCGGAGGGAACTGGGCCGGCCCGGCATAGTCCAGCATCAGAAAGGGGCTGACATGCTGTCCATGGGTTTGGTGGGAGAACAGGGTGCGAACCGGAAAACCGTCGCCGACCCAATGCGAGCGGGAACTGCTGTAGACGCCGAGAACTTTCTTCATTACCAACTCCTTGTTTGCAGCGGCATATGCCGGCCTGCGTTGAAATACATGGTAGTTCTGAACAAGTTGCAGCGGTAGGCGGCAGAATCTATACTCAGTGTTCCACTGATAGAACACTGGGCCTGACATGCAACAAGACCTCAACGATCTTTTTTACTTTGCCCGGGTGGTTGAACATCTGGGTTTCGCTCCCGCCAGCCGGGACTTGGGGGTGCCGAAATCCAAGCTGAGCCGGCGTATTTCCTTGCTGGAGGAGCGGCTAGGGGTACGTCTGTTGCAGCGTTCAACCCGGCATTTCTCTGTGACCGAGATTGGGCAAAGCTATTACACGCATTGCAAGGCGATGCTGATAGAAGCCGAGGCGGCCCAGGAGGCGGTTGACATGACGCGCGCCGAACCGCGCGGCGTGGTTCGCATCACTTGTCCCATCGCATTGCTGCATACCCGGGTCGGCGGCATGCTGGCCGAGTTCATGGCCGAAAATCCCCTGGTCACCCTGCATCTGGAAGCAACAAATCGCAGTATCGATGCGGTGGCGGAAGGCATCGACGTGGCGATCCGCGTGCGCGTTCCGCCATTGAAAGACAGTGATCTGGTCATGAAAGTGCTGAGCACGCGGCGCTGGTGTGTTACCGCCAGCCCAGCTTTGCTCGGCAAATTTTCTGTTCCACAAGTGCCGGCAGACTTGAGCGGCCTGCCTACCCTGGAGTGGGGTGTGCCCCAGCTTCAGCATATATGGCATCTGGACGGCCCGGACGGTGCAATTGCCGCGATCCAGCACACGCCACGCATGGTCACGGAAGATATGATTGCATTGCGGACGGCGGCGGTCGCGGGGGTGGGGATAGTGCAGCTACCCACGATGATGATTACCGATGAGCTCAAGCAAGGTTTGCTGACTATCCTGGTGCCGGATTGGGCGCCCAAGGGGGGAACCATCCATGCGGTGTTTCCTTCCCGGCGCGGCTTGCTGCCCTCGGTCCGCAAATTGATTGATCACCTGGCTGTCAGGTTTGCGCAACTGGATGAGCTTTGACAGGGGTTACTAGAGGGCTATGGGGACTATGCGATGCGGCAGAAAAAAACGACCGCCTTCCCGCTGCCGGCGCTGACATCAATGCTGAACTTGCAGCGGATCCGGCACGTGGGAAGGGGGATATAGCTACTGCTTATCTTACAGGGCCTTGATTGATGAAGTCTTTCAACAGCGGTATTACTTTCTCAGGCGCTTCTTCGATCAGCCAGTGGCCGGAGCCGGGAATTACCTTGCCGTCGACGTCGTTGGCCACCAGTTTGACCTGGTCGATCAGGAAGGTACCGCCGGATTTTTCACCGGAGATGACTAGCACGGGCATGCTCAGCTTGGTTTGTCCCAGTTGCTGGAAGTCTTGCGCATCTTTTTCAAAATTGCGGAAGTATTCAAAGCCGGCGCGCATGCCGCCCGGTTGCGCATAGGCTGCTGCATAGATGCGGCGGTTGGCTTCCGGCACCGAGTGCTTGCGGTCGGCGGCGAAATCGTTCCAGAAATGTTCAAAGTAGATGCGCTCGCGGCCTTGCACCAGCGCCAGCGGCGTTTCGCCATAGAAGTGGAAATGCCACAGGTCGCGCAGCAGCCACATGTCCTTCCAGTTGCCTATGCCAGGCAGGAAGGCATCCATCAGGACCAGGCGATCGGTCTCCTGCGGATATTGCGCCGCATATGCATAAGCCACCATCAGGCCGATATCGTGGCCGACGATGGTCGCGTGCTGGTAGCCCAGAGACTGCACCAGCGCGTGGATGTCTTGTGCCATGGTTTTCTTGTCATAGCCGCCCTCCGGTTTTTCGGAGGCGCCGGCGCCGCGCAGGTCGGGCACGATGACGGTGTGGTTCTTTGCCAGGTCGGGCATTACGGGCGACCACATATAGCCGGTGTCGGTATAGCCGTGCAGCAGTACGACAGGGCTGCCTTTGCCGCTGATCTGGTAATGCAACTGCACGCCGTTGACCCTGGCGTCGTGGGCGCTGAAGCCGGCCGTGGTCGGCGTGATTTCCGCGGTCTGCGCCTGCGCGCCGGCGGAAAGGCCGAGGCTGATCGCCGCGACGGCTGTCAAAATGCCGCGCAACAGCCTACGGCGGAATGGATTGCTTGCTTGGTTCATGGTGTTCTCCTGGTTGTGGATGGCGCTGGCAGCGCCAGTGAACACAGAATAGGATTTATATATTCAAGCATCAATGCGGTAAATATTCATGATTGATTCAGAATTTGTGAATTAAATAATTCATATATTGTTACTAATCGAACATTTTTACTATCGATATTTGTCGGAAAATTTTACATATTTTTTCCATATGGAAATATTGTTTCTCTAACTCATTGAAATTATTGATTTTTATTTTTAGGCACGGTAGTTGCTTATTAATTGCCATCAATCAATCTTTTCTGGAAAATCATCATGATGAAGAAAATCGCCCTTTCCCTGTTGTTGGCTGCAGGCTTTGCTGGTTCCGCTTCCGCGACGACTTTGGGTATCACCACCAACGTAGATAATGTTTTTTCGATCTATGTCAGCACCAGCGATTCAGCTTTGGGTAATTTTGTCGGTTCCGGTACCGACTGGACGCATACTTATAACTTCAATACTGCGCTGACGGCAGGCACGACCAATTACATCCATCTGGTCGCTACCAACCAGGGCGGCCCTGGCGGTTTCCTGGGTGCGTTCACACTGGATGACTCGGCATTTGTTTTCGACAACGGTACACAAAACCTGTTGACCAACACGACCGACTGGAAGCAAAACACGAGCGGTTTTGGCAATGCCTACTCTGCGGCGGCGGGCGAAGGCAATTTGGGCACGAGCCCATGGTTTACCGTTTCCGGTTACGGTAGCAGCAGCCCAACCTGGTTGTGGAACTATGTCAGCAACAGCGGTAATGACTTCAATACCGTCTATTTCACAGCCACCGTCAATTCGGTACCTGAGCCAACTTCGCTGGCATTGCTGGGCCTCGGCCTGTTCGGCCTGGCAGCCGGCCGCAAGCGCAAGCAAAAATGATTATTTGAATGAACTTATCCGGCCAGCGCTGGATAAAGCACCAAGAGCCATTTGGAAAAAATGGCGATATCTACAAAAAATGAAAAACCCTGCACACCATCGTGCAGGGTTTTTTTTATTCACTTGCCCAGGTAATCCGCCAGCGCACCGAAGGCAGCATCCGTCAATGGGATATTCGCCATATTGCCGGCCACCGGGTGGGAAGAGAGCTTGGCAATCACCAGCTCCGCCTTGGGGTCGATATAGATGCGCTGGCCGTGGATGCCGCGCGCATCGAATACGCCGTTTTTGTTATGCGACACCCACCACATATTGCGGTAAGAGTAGCCGGCGCCATAACCGAGCACATCGGGATAACCGGCCTTGGCGAACCTGGCCGGATCGCCGCCTTTGCGGATGTCGGCAACGACCGAGGCCGGCACGACCTGCTGGCCGTTGAATTTGCCGCCCAGCCGCATCATCTCGCCGAAGCGGGCCATGTCGCGCAGCGGCAAGCTCAGGCCGCCGCCGCCGGATTCCGATCCTAAGGAATCCACGGTGAAGTAGGCATCGTTTTCCGCGCCCAGCTTTTGCCAGATTTTTTCCGACATCAGCGCAGCGGCCGATTTGCCGGTGGCGCGCTTGATGATCCAGGTCAGCACTTCGGCATTGACCGTCTTGTAGGCAAAGCCTTCGTCATGCTGGCCTTCCTTTTTCAGCTTGACCAGGAAGTCGTAGAAATTCTTCGGCCCGGCATAGCCCGGCGGCGCAGGCAGCATGCCGCCGGCGCGCGCATAGTCGAACACTTCGGCTTTCGGGTCGGCATAGTTTTCCGAATACTGCACGCCTATCGTCATGTCCATCACCTGGCGTACTGTGGCGTCGCCGTAGGCGCTGTCTTTCAGTTCCGGGATGTATTTGGTGACCGGGGCCGACGGATCCAGGCTGCCTTCAACGGCCAGCATCGCGGCCAGCGTGCCTATGAACGACTTGGTGACGGAAAACACGCTGTGCGGCAACTGCGGTTCTGCGCTGCCGCGGTATTTTTCATAGATCACCCGGCCCTTGTGCAGCACGATGATGCTGTCCGTATAGGTACGGTCCAGCATGTCGGCCCAACTGGCCTTGGCGCCCTTATCGTCGATGAAGCTGAGCTGATCCAGCTCTTTCAGCGCATGCGGCAGTGCAGACGGCACAGCCGGGCCGCGCCAGACGTTCACGGTCGGCAATAGCTCGCGCATGTGCGAGAACGACCAGCGGGTGCGCGGAAAGCTGTAGAAGCTGCCATTGCCGAAGGTGACGACCTTGTCTGCCGCAGGAGGAAAACCCTGCATCCAGCCCAGCGCCTTAGGGTCTGTGCCTGCCGGGTCCGGCAGGGCAGGGACGGTTTGCGCCAGGCAGGCGCTGCTGAGGGCAAAGGCGGTCATGGCGGCCAAGGGTGCTTTCATATTGTCTCCAGAATTGGTTTTTTTGTTGGTGCCACCATTAAACAGTATTGGTTGCCATATTTCAATCGTATTGTTTTCATGGCAGGCTTGATTTTCGCACTGCGGAATTTGGCTTGTCGCGTTTGAATCCGCAGTATTTCGCTCAATTTCGCAAGAATGTGCTTACAATCAGGCTCTCGTTCCGGAGCAAAGATGAAGATACGCACCCAGTTGATGTTTATCGCCGCTGCAACCTTGCTTCCTGTGGTCGTGTTTTCCGCCGTTGCACTGAACCTGCTGCTGGAAGCGGAACGCAACGCCGCACTGAAAAATTTGCGCGAAGCCGCGCGCGCCATGGCCCTGATCGTCGACGGCGAATTGGGGACTGCCGACGCCGCATTGCGAATGCTGGGAACTTCGCGCGCGCTGTCCTCCGGCGATATGCCCGGTTTTCATGAGCAGGCCAAATCTGCCGACCGCGGCCCCGGTTCCTGGACGCTGCTGTTCAATTATCGCGGCCAGCAGTTGATCAATACCTTGCTGCCTTTTGGCAATACCCTGCCCAGCGCTACCGAGTTGCAGCATGCGCAGACATCGGCCCAGGGCCTGAAGGATGTGCTGCTCGGCGTGGCGGGGAACCGGACCTATGTATCCAACCTGCTGAAGAGCCCGCTGACCGGCAGGCTGGTGACGACCGTCAATGTCCCGGTATCGCTGCCGGGCGACCTGCAATACATTTTGACCGAGACTTTTGCCGCCGACTATTTTGTGCGCGTATTTTCACATGGGAATATTCCGACGAGCTGGACGGTAGCGATCATCGATCGCGACGGCAACTTCATCAGCCGCAGCCGCGGCGCCGAACATCTGATAGGCAAAGCCGCGCGGCCGGAACTGGTCAAGGCCGCGCGCGAAGCCCAGCAGGGGCAGATCCGGCATCTTACGCTGGAGGGCGTGGATGCCTATGACGTCTTTGTGCATTCCGAGCTGTCCGGCTGGACGGTGGCGATCGCTGCGCCGGCGGACCAGATAGAATTGTCGGCAAGGCGGGCAGTCAAGCTGGCGGCACTGGGTTTGCTGGCCGCCGTCCTGGCGGCCGCCGGTACAGCTGCGCTGGTCAGCCGCAGCCTGGTGCGGGCCATCGCGGGAGCCGCGGCGTCTGCAGCCGCTATCGGCCGGGCGGAGGTGCCTGCAGCAAGCGTTACCGATATTGACGAGATAGACAAGCTGCATGCTGCGCTGAGTAGTGCCGGCGTCCTGCTGCGCCAGGAATTGCAATCGCGCCAACGCGCGGAGGCGGAACGCGAGACCTTGCTCGGCAATGAACAGCATGCACGCCAGTTTGCCGAGCAGCAGAACAAGGCAAAGGACCAGTTCCTGGCTTTGCTGGGGCATGAATTGCGCAATCCGCTCAGCGCCATCAGCGGCGCCATCCAGCTGATGCGAATGCAGCCTCCGCAGGCCGACGGCAACAAGCACAGCACGCGCGCGCAAGAAATTATCGAGCGCCAAAGCAAGCACCTGAGCCATATCGTCGATGATTTGCTCGACCTCAGCCGCATGAGCCTGGGTAAAATCTCGCTGAATAAAAAGCCGCTTGACCTGGCGCGCATGGTCAATGCTTGCGTGGACGCCCTACATACGACCGGCCGCACTGCTTCCTACGCCATCTCCATACAGACTGAGCCGGCGTGGGTGAGTGCAGATACGACCCGGCTCGAGCAGATTGTCAGCAATCTGGTCGGCAATGCGCTCAAGTTCACGCCGGCCGGCGGGAAAATCGACATTAAAGTCACAGCCGAAACCGCAACCGGTACTGCGCTGCTGTTGATCAGAGATACCGGCATAGGTATTTCGGCGGAGCTCTTGCCGCATGTATTCGATGCTTTTGTGCAGGGGGCGGCGCAATCCGATAAGGCGCTGGGCGGCCTCGGTATAGGCCTGCACCTGGTCAGGCAACTGGTGCAACTGCATGGCGGCGAAGTCCAGGTGACCAGCGCGGGCGTCAATCAGGGGAGCACCGTGCTGGTGCGTTTTCCCATGTTGTCGGAAGATGGCCGCAAAGCGGCAGCGACATCGGCGGCAGGCATGGACCGGGCTACTGCGATCAGCATCCTGCTGGTGGAAGACAACGGCGATGCGCGCGAAATGATGGCGGCGCTGCTGGATATGCATGGCCACCGGGTGATAGAGGCTGAAAACGGCGAGCAGGGAATCTTGCGCGCGCTGGAAGCCAATCCGGATGTGGCGGTGATCGACATAGGCCTGCCGGATATGGACGGCTACCAGGTGGCGGCGCGTCTGCGCAGTTATCCCGCGTTGCAAAAAACCGTCCTGGTAGCGCTGACCGGTTACGGGCAACTGGCGGATAAGCAGCGGGCCTTTACCGCAGGCTTCGACCACCATCTGGTGAAGCCGGTGGACATGGATAGCTTGATGGAGATCATACGCAGCCGTGCCGTGGCCCAGCCGTAGTTCCGGTAGTGCCGGCAGGTCCGCTAGTTGTGGCAGCTCAGGATTTTTTCACCGGCCTTTGCAATTCGTGCTTCAGCACGTTGACCAGATCGCCGAGGTCGTAGGGCTTGGCGAGAACGCGCACGCCGGGGATGCCGACCGTATGTTCCGTGTAGCCGGTGGCCAGCACGATGTGGGTGCCGCCGAAGCGCTCGGTGATGGCCCTGGCCAGCGCGATGCCATTGGTTGCGCCTGGCATCACGATGTCGGACAGGATGAGGTCGAAGCTTGAGCCTGAGTCCAGTATGCGCAGCGCCTCGTCGCCATCCCTGGCAACGGTAACGTCCAGTCCGGCCAGTTCCAGTGCGGGCCTGACGGTGTCCCTGATCAGGGTATCATCTTCCACCAGCAGCAAGGTGGCGGCGGGCATGCTCGGGCTGCTTTCTTTCCGGGCCGGCTTTGCCGCCGGCATGCTGCCGGCCGTGCGCGGCAGATAGATGTCCACCCTGGTTCCTTCGTCGGGCTTACTGCTCAGCGTTAGCGTGCCGCCGCTTTGCCGGGCGAATCCATATGCTTGCGGCAGCCCCATGCCAGAACCCTTGCCCATTATTTTGGTCGTAAAAAATGGATCCAGGGCCTTGCTGGACACTTCATCGCTCATGCCGGCGCCGGAATCGCCCAGGGTCAGGCATACATAGTCGCCGGCCTCCAGCGGATCTGCAGCCTGCGCCAGGGTTTCGTTGCGCACTGACAGCTGGATGCTTCCGCCTTGCGGCATCGCATCGCGGGAGTTCATCACCAGGTTCAGCAAGGCCAGCTCAAATTGCAGCGGGTCCAGGCTGACCGGCCATATGCCGGGAGCCAGGTCCAGCTTGAGTTCTATGTTGCTGGGGAGTGCGCCGTTCAGCAATGGCATCGCGCTATGGACCTGGTGCGCGATATCGACAGTTTCCAGCCTGGCTTCCTGGGTGCGGCCAAAGGCCATCAGTTGCGATGCCAATTGGGTGCCTTGCTTGACGGCGCGCTGGCAGGTCGCAATCAGGGTCTTGACCTTTTCTTCCTTGCTGGTCAGCGCCGCGACCTGCAGGCCCGTCGTCAGTGTCTGCAAGACGTTGTTGAAGTCGTGCGCGATGCCGCCGGTAAGCCGGCCCAGGGATTCCAGTTTTTGCCCTTGCAGCAGCGCGCGCTGCGCGTTCTTGGCATCGGCTACTGCATCGTCTACACGGCGCTCCAGCTCCTGTTTGGCGCTGCGCAGTTCAGCAGAGGTTTTTTGCATCGCTGCGTGGACTGCATCCATTTCTTCTATGTCGAAAGAGTGCGGTGCAATGTCGTCGCCGCGGCCCAGGCTTTCTGCAGCCCGGCGCAATACCTGGGTTGATTTGCTGGTGCCCGACGCCACCCAGAGCGCAGCCCAGATCGCGCATCCGAATAAAAACAGAGACAACAGTGCCAGCATCATCGTGGCGTCTATTCCAGCCTGTCGCATGTCTTTTTGAGGAACGCTGACGACAAAGGTCCAGTCGGAACTGGGCGCCTTGCTGAAGAAGGCGGAAATGGCTTCGCCGCTCAAGGCTGTGCCGTCATTGAATCCCTCGCTGTTTTGCATGATATTTGACATGATGGGGCCGTTGCCGCGCTGGCCTACAAAATTTTCCGACTGCTTGCTGCGGGCGACCACGACCCCGGTGCGGTCGACGATCGTGCCTATCCAGTTTGACGGCAGGCGCAGCTCATCAAAGACGGATTGCAGTATGTGCACGGACATTCCCATGTCCAGGTAGTAGATGGCTTTGCCGCCGCGCGCGACCGGCACCTGTATCGAAAAGCTGTTGATTTTGCTGATCGGGGAAAAATACAGATTGGAGACGATGGTCGCGTCGGGGCCGTAGCGTTCGCGCAATTCCTGGACGGCAGGGACTGCCGGCGGCAGCCTGGCGTCAAAGGGCAGGCGGGTATTGAAGAGCACTGCGCCGGACTTGTCGCGCAATACTATGGCGGAGTCGGTCGTGCCGGAGATTCTTTGCGCCTGCCGGTAGAACTCGCTCAGGTTGCCGTCATCCAGGCTCTGCGAAGCGCCCAGGGTGTGTAGTATCGCCTCCCGTCTGGCGATTTCCTTGTCGACCACCAGCGCCAGTGCGCGCACCACTTCACGCATATTTTGCTTGTTGGCTTGCTGCGCCTCAAGGTAGACATAGGCAATACCGGCGGCGGCCGTGATAATTGCCGGAATCAGCACCGCCAGGACCAGTATCAACAGCCGGGAGCGAATACGCATTTATTCATTTCACGGTTAGAGTAACGAAGAATTAGTGCCCTGTTCCGCCTATTCGCAGCATAAAAGATGGCGAGAATCGAACCGAATACTGCGTCAAAAATACTGGCAAGGAACCATCCTTGCTGCGTTTTTTGTCTTGTCTCGATCCGATTTCGCCACTTTTATTTTGCTGCGAATAGGCGGAACAGGGCACTAGTCTAACAAATTCCACGGACAGCATGGGGGCGATAAAAACCTGTTGTTCCAGAGCAGGCGAAGCAATTGGCTTAGCTGCTAAAATAAGCGCGGTGCAATACCGGTACAGCCAGTTGAAGAGAGCAAACCATGGTAAGCAAGAAACATAAAATCCACGGCATTATCCATACGGCCGCAGCGGCCTGCGCCGGCGTCGGCGGCGGGCTGGCTCAAGTGCCAGGATCGGATGCCGCAGTGATCGTGCCCTTGCAGACGGCGATGATTTCCGCCATTGCCGCCGATCACGGCGTGACCTTGACCAAGGCCGCGGCGGCGGATATTTTGCTGACCTTTGCCGCCACTACGGGCGGGCGCTGGGTCAGCCAGTTGCTGGTTGGCTGGGTGCCGGGAATCGGGAATGCGATCAATGCCTCCACCGCCGCAGCGGTGACAGAGGCGGTGGGCTGGGCGGCCAACACCTATTTCTCCAAGAATGGTACCGATGTTTCCGTGCCCTGAAGCTGGTGAACTATTACGGTCCACTAAGTCTATTCCATGCTGATCGTCTTCGCCGCCACCAGCCTGGCGCGGCCGGCGCCTATGCCGAATAGCGCGGAGCCTATGCCCAGCAGGATGAACAATAACGCCGTCGCGTGATGGCTTCCGGTCCAGTCATGCAGCAGGCCCACCATCAGCGGGCCGGTGGCTGCCAGCGTATAGCCTACCGCCTGCGACATGCTGGACAGGTGGGCGGCTACATGGGCGTCCGGCGAACGTAGCACGATGACCGTCATCGCGGCGGCAAACAGCCCACCCTGGCCCACACCCTGCAGGCCGGCCCACAACCATACCCAGCCGCCATCTATCGGACCTACGGTCATCGCCACCAGCGCGGTCACCGCAATTACAGCAAGTACGGCATTGACCAGTTTCTGGTCTTTGCAGCGGAAGGCAAGCGGCGGCACCAGCAGGCAAGTCGCCACCTGGAACATCACCGATACGGAGACTGCCAGCCCGGCTGTGACGCCGTCCATGCCCCTGGAGCGCAGGATGGGCGCCAGCCAGCCGTACACGCAGTAGGCCAGCGCCGATTGCAGGCCCATGAAGAGCGTCACCTGCCAGGCCAGCTTGTCGCGCCACAGGCCCTGCACGGTGAAGCCGCTATGCTGTGCATGGTTTTTAACGGACAGCGCCTGCGGCGCCCACAGCAGTGCGACCACGACTGCAGGCAGCGACCAGACGGCCAGTGCCATGGGCCAGGAGTTGTCCAGCATTTTTTCTATCGGTATCGTCAGGCCGGCGGCGCTGGCGGCACCGGCGCACAGCGACATCGTATACATGCCCATCATCAGCGCCACCTTGCCGGGAAAATCGCGTTTGACCAGCCCCGGTAGCAGCACATTGCCGAGCGCGATGCCGGCGCCGGCCATGCCGGTGGCGATGAACAGCGCAGGTATGCTGCTCAGCCCGCGCAGCGCGGTGCCGATTGCCAGCAGGATCAACATGCCCAGCAAACTGCGCTCGGCGCCGAAGCGCCGTGCCAGTATCGGCGCCAGCGGCGCAAACAGGCCGAGGCACAGCACCGGCAGCGTGGTCAGCAGGCTGGCGGAAGCCGAAGACAGGCCGGTGGCCGACATGATTTCCGGCAGCAATACCGACATGCTGGAAAATACCGGCCGCAAATTGAAGGCAATCAATACCAGGCTGGTCCCCAGCAAGACCTGGCCGCCGCGGCTGCCCGGCATGGGCGGCGCCAGCGGCGGCACGCTGTCGATTTCAGCATCGATCGCCTGGGCGTCGAGGGTGCTGATCCTGTCGCTCCTGGCGAGTGGGGAAGATGGGTTTGTCATGTCATAGACCTTGTTTTGGAGTGGGTCCGGATGGTGCGGGTGACGTGGATGATGCCAGTTGGCGATCAAGTGCGTCCAGCATCGGCGCCATGAACGCGTGCATGGCGGCGGCGGCGTGATCGGGATCGCCGCTTGCGATCGCATCGACGATGCGCTGGTGGGCTGCCTGGTCAGGCTCGGGCAGGTCGCTTGCCAAGGTAGAGGCGATGGTTTCCATGACCGATGCCGAGAAAAATTGATAGATCTCCGCTAGCGCGACATTCTTCGAGGCGGCAATCAGCCCCTGATGGAAATCCAGGTCGCGCGCAATGAAGGCGGCTCTTGCGGCGGCGTCGTGCTCGTCAAATCCGCCCCTGGCGTCCACCAGGGTTTGCAGCCGCGCCAGGTCTTGCCGGTCGTGCCTGACGGCTGCCAGCCGCGCGGCCTGTACTTCCAGCGCGCAGCGCACCTCAAACTGGTCGCGTATGCCGGCCCGCTTCATCCGCAACATGCTGGCCGATGCATCGACGACGGCGCGCACATAAGTGCCCGAGCCCTGGCGCACTTCCAGCATGCCTTGCGTGACCAGCATCTTTACCGCTTCGCGCACCGTGCCGCGGCTGACCTGCAGCAGTTCGGCCAGTTTGGGTTCTATCGGTATGCGCTGCCCCAGGGCCCAGTTGCCGCTGGTGATTTCGGCGCTGATCGAGGCGGCAGCCGCGTCTGCCAATGAAGGGCGTAGTGCATTTTTTATCATGAAACCATCATTCATCAAATCATCCGATGATTTTATGGCTGGCGCCGCTTACTGTCAAGCCGGACGCCAGGGACGGCGGGTTTCGACTAGCCGCGGTATTTTGTCGTGTTTTGATTGCATGCAGGGAGATATCTCCTTGATAATGGAACGCAACACCCCTGGAAAACCGTCCATGCCACTCACTATTCCAAGCCGCATACAGACTGCCCGCCTGACGATACGTCCGATACAGGAATCCGACCTGGAGGCCGTCTTCGCCTGCTACAACCATCATGAGGTGACGCGCTATTGCCCGCCAACCCGCTGGGATTCGATGGAAACCGCGCGCAATTGGTTTGCTCGTATACAGCAGCGCGTGGCGGATGGCGGTGCAATGCAATTCGTGATCGAGCTGACAGCGCAGCGTACGGTAATAGGAAGCTGCGTGCTGTTCAAGATTGACGAGTCCAGCCTGCGGGCCGAACTGGGCTATGCATTGGGCAGGAATTACTGGGGGGCGGGCTATATGCATGAAGCGCTGGCGGCGCTGATAGAGCATGCATTCAGCCAGATGGCCCTGCACAGGCTGGAGGCCGAGATCGACCCGAGGAACGAAGCGTCTGCGAATAGTCTGCTGCGGCTGGGTTTTGTGCTGGAGGGCACGCTCAGGGAGCGCTGGATAGATGACGATGAAATTTCGGATGCCGGCCTATACGGCCTGCTGGCGCGCGACTGGTTTGCGCGCCAGCAGGCGATTCGGTAGAACGCAATTTACACGTTGCCCTTGCCTGCCATATTTTGTTTGGCGACAAAACGCGACAGGGTATCCGGCACCAGGCGTTCAAAGAAGCCGGCGATAAACGACCAGACGATCAGTTTTGCATAGGCCACGATGGAGTTTGGGGTGGCGTAGGTGAAAAATTCCGAGAAATAGCGCGAACCCGGTTTTTGGCTGGACAGGTGGGAGAAGTCGGGAAACAGATCGCCTTTTACCAGGCCGGCAACAAAGACCACATAGAAAATGGCGGCGAACAGCGCTCCGCTGAAAGGCGAGATCAGCACGCTGAAATTACCCCATTGCAGCACCGTGATATTGTGCACCGGATCGCCTTCGTCGGACGCGCTTTGATAGCGCTGTTGCACGCTGAGCAGTCCACCCAACAGTCCGGTGAATAAGACCACACCCAATGTAGTCATGTAAATGGGCCAGTTGGTAAATGACACCAGCAGCACGTAGATAAGTAGCACGCCCACACCCAGGGCGGTCATGGTCGCAATGCTGCGCGATACATGCTCCCTTTGCTGGTCCCAGGCGGGCCGGATGGCATAACGCAGATGGATCTGGGTCAGCAGGAATTCCACGTCGGCCCGTAGCGCTGCCTCGGTGCCGCTGTTCATCGCCGGGAGCTTGGCGTCGCTTTCTTTAGGCGGGACAGTATTGCCGTCGGCGGCGTCGCCGGTGTTATTGACGGCAATTGTCAATGCAGGCTTGTCGCCGGGTACCCAGGGCGGCGACTGGTCGCTCTGCCGCTTGTTGTCGGTGATTTGCGCCAGGTAG